>Ga0310694_10003571_pt1 | contig 15250 bp, 8 predicted proteins | sample 174DNAGHGhighgp2_FD_203884 | JGI IMG/M metagenome (GOLD analysis project Ga0310694, IMG submission 203884) | Sheep rumen microbial communities from Palmerston North, Manawatu-Wanganui, New Zealand - 1742 DNA GHGhigh gp2 (v2) (version 2) | ecosystem: Host-associated > Mammals > Digestive system >... | reverse complement strand
GAACGGTGAAGAGTGGACGCTTGATGACGCCATGCCGATCATCGAGAAATACTTCAAATGGCAGTATGTCAAAACCGAGACGATCACAACGGAAACAAAGTGGAAAACCGAGATTGTGGACGGTGAGGAAGTCGATGTTCCGTATGAGGAAACCACCTGTACGGTTACGCTGAAAAACAAAAACCTGTCCCATTCCCCGGTCTATACCATGAGCCATCAGCAAATGGGCATGTACGCCCTGTATATGGCGACCCACGGCAACATGGACGGTATTTTCCGCGGTCCGCACTGTTCGCAGCTGAAAGACCCGTATGTCTGGGATGTGCCTCAGGAATACATTGATGCAGATCCCAAGTTTGCCCTGTTGCTCGAGGAAGCCAATAAACGGATTGGATATCCGTATGTCTGGGGCGGCTATACGCCGGAAACCAGTTTTGACTGTTCCGGTTTTGTGTCCTGGGTATTCACTTCCACCTGCGTCCGGAATATCGGCCATGCTGGCGCGACCGGCTTGTATAACATGAGCCGTCATATCAGCGAAGCGGAAGCCCTGCCGGGAGATGTGGTTTTCTTTACCCATACGCTGGGCGAAGGCGAGGACGGAAACGACGGAATCACTCATTGCGGCCTATATGTCGGCAACGGAATGATGATTCATTGCGGAAACCCCTGCGGCTATCAGGATATTCACAGTTCTTATTACAACAACAAAATTGCAGGATTCGGGAGATTGTACGAAAGATGAGCAGAAGAAACGAAACCAATGCTGAACGGCTGGCTAGGCACCGCATTGATCTGGAGCGCTGCCTGGAGAACCGGAAAAAGCTGAATGAACGGATTGCCCGTTTGGAAGAGCGGATTACGCAGGAAGAGAACCAGGAATACCTGGCGATCATTCACAGCGAATCCATTACTCTGGAAGATCTGCGGCGGATGATTCATGATCCGAAACCGCAGGGAACAAATAAAGTGCCTGCCCATATGGCGCAGATGAATATGAAGGAGATTCAAGACAATGAAACTGAAGATGAATCGGAAAACGCTTAACTCGATTGCTATTGGTATTATGGCCTTGCTGACAGTCCTGATGCTGATTCTCGGCGGTTTCCTCCGGCCGAACACAGCCGGAGCAGAAACCGGTCTTGAGGTGATGGACATTGATCCGAATGAGATTGGACTGGATGACGAAATCGAGCCGGATGAAGACCCTGCGGATGATCCCGAAGATGAACCGGACGAATCCGAAGAGGAGCTGACAGAACCGACGGAAGCGCCGACTGAAGATACCACGGAAGCGCCGACAGAGGAACCGACAACAGAACCGACCGAGGAGCCTACGGAAGAACCGACCACTGAACCGACAGATACTCCCGTGCAGCCTACGCCGGTAATCATGGATCAGTTGTTCAAAATTGAAATCGTAGCCCCGAAAAACTGGACAAATGACAAAACCCGGAAAGTCCGGGTCAAAGTATGGCAGCTGACGGATGAGACCTGGGCCAGAGCGCAATACAAGCTGGACAACGGAGACTGGGCTATGATTAAAGAAAAGTTCACAATGCTGGACGGTTATTACTATGTGGATCTTGAACTGATGGATAACTGCCTGCTGACAGTGAGGCTGAACATCGAAAGCGGCGTCTTCATGGATGAAAAAAAGGAGATCCGGATCTTTGACCGTACCGCACCGGTCGTCACAGCCGGTTTCAATGATACCCTCCTTCATGTAGAAGCGCTGGACGATCTGTCCGGCACCGCCGGGGCACAGGTGAACGGCCTTTTGTTCACAACGCTGGAAAACGGAAAACTGGATGTCCGGATGGAAGATGTCCTACTAACCTATAAACAGCTGGCGATTCGTGCCTATGACTATGCAGGCAATTTCAGCGATCCGGTTGTCCTGGACAATCCCTATTATGTTTCGGCTACTCCTACTCCGAAACCGATGGCAAAGCCGACTGTCAGACCGACAGAAAAGCCTACGACCAAACCTACAAAAAAGCCGACAGGAACCGGTACAGCCACTGCGAAGCCTGATCCGACCCGGGAGCCGGTCACAGTTGCGACGGCAACGCCGGTACCCGAATACACCCAGTATCCGTATCCCTATCAGGTTCCATATCAAACCGCAGAGCCGGTGGTGATCGTGATCACGCCGGAACCGGTGGTTACCCCGGAACCGGAAGTCCGGACGGAATATGTGCCGATTGGTCCCGGACAGCCGTTTACCAGCGGCGGGAATATGCAGACCCTGGATGTGCTGTATTCTGCAGCAACCAACAAACAGTTCATCACCGTGCAATCCCGGAACGGCCAGACCTATTACCTGGTCATTGATTATGACAAGCCGATTGATGAAGAGAATGAACTGTATGAGACCTATTTCCTGAACCTGGTGGATGACCGGGATCTCATGAGCGTTCTTTCCGAAGAGGAAATCGTTCCGACGCCGACTCCGGAAATCATCTACGTAACATCTGAACCGACTTCCATGCCCCTGCCGACAGCGGCTCCGACGGCGGAACCGGAGAAGCCTGAAAAACAGGGCATGAATCAGACCGGAATCCTGGCTTTGCTTGTACTTCTCCTCGCGGGCGGCGGCGCGGCATTCTTCTTTATGAAAAAGAAGAAAACGAATGTCCCGAAGAGCCGGATGCTGGATGAATCCAGTTTTGATGACGATGAGGACGAAGAAGAGGAAGAATCCGACGAGGAGGACGGCGGCGATGAGTAAGGAGGCAAATCGGATCTGGACGCCGCATAAACTGATCATAGCGGAAAAACCTTCTGTGGCCCGGACGATTGCGGAAGTGCTGGGAGTGAGCCACCAGGATGATCCGAAGCATATTCGGTATCTATTCAATGATGAATGGATTATCAGCTGGTGCATCGGGCATCTGGTGGAACTGGCCATGCCGCAGGATTATGACAAACGGTACGAAAAATGGCGGGGAGAGGATCTTCCGATCCTCCCCCAACCATGGAAGTACACCGTCACAAAGAAAACAAAGGATCAGTTTGAGATGCTTTCCTTCCTGCTGACTCATGAAAAAGTGACGGAAGTGGTTTGCGCAACGGATGCCGGACGCGAGGGCGAGCTGATCTTCCGTCTGGTCTATCATCAGTGTGGCAGTGATAAACCGGTAAAGCGCCTTTGGATCTCTTCCCTGGAGGAAAGCGCGATCCGGGACGGGATGAACCATCTCCGGGACAGCAGCGATTTCGATCCGCTTTATGAAGCGGCGCTTTGCCGCCAGAAAGCGGACTGGCTGGTAGGGATCAACGCCAGCCGGATCTTTTCCCTGATCTATTCCCAGACGATGAATATCGGGCGTGTCATGACGCCGACCCTGTTTCTGGTGACGGAACGGGAAAATGCAATCGCGAGATTCAAGCCGGAAAAGTTCTATACAGTGCAGCTTAGCTGCGGTTTCCCGGCTTCTGGCGAAAGGCTGAAAGATCCGGAAGAAGCAAAACGGATTGCAGCGGTCTGTTCCATGAAAACCGCCCAGGTTTTGAAGGCGGAACGCCGTGAAAAGAAGGAAAACCCGCCGAAACTGTATGATCTGACCACGCTGCAGCGGGACGCGAACCGGATTTTCGGTTTTACGGCGCAGCAGACGTTGGATTATGCCCAGGCGCTGTATGAAAAGAAACTGATCACTTATCCCAGGACGGACAGCCAGTACCTGACGGACGATATGGAGGAAAGTATCGCAGGTCTTGTACCGCTGGTTGCCAATTGTTTTCCGTATATCAGCGGGATGGCGATTACCACGGATGTCCGGAAGGTGATCAACAGCGCAAAAGTCAGCGATCATCACGCGATCATTCCTACCAGGGCGATGCCGACTCTGCCCTGGGGAGATATTCCCGCACAGGAGAAGGTATTGCTCGGCTTGATCTGCAATCGGCTGATCTGCGCGACCAGCGTGCCGCGTGAGTACACAGAGACGGAAGTGACAGTGGAGTGCGAAGGGCATACCTTCACCGGAAAAGGGAAAACAGAGGTTCAGGTTGGCTGGAAATTGCCTTACGAACTGTACATGAACAGCCTGAAGCAGAAAAAGGAAGAAAGCGAAAGCCCTCAAAAAGAGAGGACCTACAACATCCAGGAGGTGCAACAGGGTCAGCGGATCTATCCCTGCCTTTCCTCCGTGAAAGAAGGAGAGACCACACCGCCGAAGCATTTCACGGAAGATACCCTGTTGGCAGCGATGGAAAACGCCGGAACGGAAGGATTGCCGGAAGACGCGGAACGCAGGGGCCTCGGCACACCGGCAACCCGCGCGGGCATTCTGGAGAAACTGGTACAGGCAGACATGCTGGTGCGGAAAGGCGCAGGAAAACAGCGTGAACTGTTCCCGACGGAAAAAGGGAAAATGGTGATCTCCGCGGTACCGGCCCTGCTGAAGCATCCCATCCTGACAACAGAATGGGAGGTTAAACTGAAGGAAATCGAGCACGGCAACGAAAAACCGGAGGATTTCCTGCAGGAGATTGAGCAGCTGATCGGCAGGGTCATGAGAATGGATCATCCTGAAGGTTGTGAAATGTATCTGGCGAACAAAAACAAGGTCGGCGTCTGTCCTTCCTGCGGAGCGCCGGTGATCGAGCATACGGACGGTTTTTTCTGTGAAAACCGGCTGTGCCGTTTCGCCATCTGGAAAGACAACCGCTTTTTTACCAGCAAAAAGAAAAAAATCACCCGGGATCTGGTGACGGTTCTCCTGAAAGAGAAAATGGTGGAGGCAACAGATCTTTATTCTCCAAAAACCGGCAGAACCTATTCGGCATTCATCGCATTGGAAACAGACGGGGAAGGCCGTTCCCGCTTCAAACTGATCTATCAGGGAAAAGAACCGGGAACACAGGGGGTGATGACGTCATGAACAAGCAGGAATTCCTGACCGGTTCCGGGGACGGATTTGCGATTTATCAGCTGAAACATGACATTAACACCCGGGATCTGCGCTTTGCATCCATGGCGATGGTGGAAAAAGCCGGAAAGAAGATTGACCTCGGCAATTATGAACTGATCTATACCGGAAAACTGGAACAGAAGGCGGATCTTGAACAGCACGCGATCCTGGAAGAACTGTATGCCCGTTTCAATCTGGCGATTCCCGAAGACTTTTCCGGTCACAGCCTTTCCATGAGCGACATCATTGCCCTGCGGCAGTCCGGACATATATCCTTCCACTATGTGGACACCTTCGGTTTCCGGGATGTGAAAAGCTTTCTTCCGGACAATCTGCTCCACAGCGCGGAAATTGGCATGGAGGACGATTACAACATGATTGACGGCATTGTCGGCAATAACGGAATCAATCCCGCCCGCGAAGAAAAACCGGAACCGAAGAAAGAACCGTTACCCTTGCGGGAGCAACTGAAACAGGTCATCAAGGAACATCAGCAGAATCAGCATCCGGGCAGGGCGGCGAAATCCGCCGGCCTGGAGCTGTGAAGGGGAGGACTGTATGCCGGAATTCACAGAAGACGAAGTCATGCTGATCAGGATCTACTATGAAAGCAAAAAAGACTGGCTGATCGGCAATCTGATGAACATGCTTTCCGCCACTACCGAGGAAGAAACAGAACTGAGGAACACGACGGAAAGTTTGATCCGAAAACTGTCAGCAATGACGCACGAACAATTCAGGGAGGTCAGCGAGATGCTGACCTCCTGATCACAGAGAGGAGAGAAGCTCTTGCCTGCAAACGCTTTAGCCTATGTTCAGATGGCAGAGGATACGACAAAACGGATCACGGGCAGTTACCAGGACTGGACTGCATTTTTGCAGACTGCTGCCCGGCTGTACAAGTATCCCTACCATGAACAGCTCATGATTTTCGCGCAGCGTCCGAACGCGACAGCCTGCGCGGAATACGGCCTTTGGAACAAAACCATGCGCCGGTATGTCCGGCGCGGTTCCAAAGGGATCGCCCTGATCGATCCTTCCCGGGATACTACCCGCATCCGGTATGTTTTTGACGTGTCGGATACGGGTACCCGGCAGAATTCCCTGACGCCTTTTCTCTGGGAACTGGGAGAACAACATGTGGACGCTGTGCATACGGCGCTGGAAAACCGTTACGGCATCAGCAATCCCGCGCTTGTGGATCAGCTCCAGACCATTGTCGGAACGCTGGCCCGGGAATACTGGGAAGAAAATAAAAAGGATATCCTCGACATTGTTGACGGTTCTTATCTGGAAGGATACGATGAATTCAACGTAGGAGCTTCCTTTCGGAATGCCGCGGCTGTCAGCATCTCCTACGCCCTGATGTCCCGATGCGGAATGGAACCGGATGCTGCCTTTACCCATGAGGATTTCATGAGCGTATTTGACTGGAACACTCTGGAAACCATAACCGCCCTGGGTACAGCTGTTAGCCAGATCAGTGAGCAGGTGCTCCGGCAGATTGAGATTACAGTGAAGAACGTGGAAAGGAGTATGCAAAATGAGCGAGATTCTTTACCATCAGAACGGGGATTATCTGATTCCGAACCTGACCATGGAGGAAACGAAACCCCTGACGAAGTACGGGAGGATGCGGAAGAAATACCTGCAGGAGAACCGGCCGGTCCTGTACAACAACCTCCTGCTGAGCGGTCAGCTGCAGAACCATCTCCTGGAGACGGAAGAGACAGCGAACCGGAGGCTGGAGGAGATGATCCGGGAAATGGCGCAGGAGAGCGGAGTGACGGAAGAACTGAAAGCGACGGATCAGATGAAATGGGTGGGCCTGATGAACACCATGAAAGCACAGGCGGAAGAGATGATCCTGGAGGAACTGATCTACGCTTGACAGATGAGCCGGAAGCAATACCGGAACAGCCGACCCAAGCGCGGCCGGAAGAACATGTAGAACAGCTTTCCCTGTTTCCCAGCGAGGAAGAACAGATCAAAACCGTGGACGCGATCAGAGTCCACCGGCCCATCAGAACGGAGCGGAGCGACCGCCCCGTTCTTGCTTTGTCTGACGAGGAAATAGATCATGTGCTGCGCCGCGGCTCCGGCTTTGAAGGCGGAAAACTGCGGATTGCCGCTCTGTATGCCCAGAATCCGACGCCGGTGGACGCAAGGGTTTTCCTGAGTAATGAATACGGTGTCGGCGGTCACAGCCATACCTTTCTGGACGGAACCAGCGGTTTCATTGATTACAATTCCCGCGGGATGCAGTTCCGGCGCTGGAAAACCAACGAGGAAATGAACCTGCGCTGGCATGTGGTGGAGCGCCATATCCGCGACATGATGGAAAAAGGCACCTACCTCACGCCGCAGGAACAGCGGCGTTTCGATGAAATGCAGCGGGATTTTGCCGGAGAGGAAATGCCGCTTCCGCAGCCCCGGATGCATTATCCACCTGCGGTGAATCCCGAACCCCGCGGATATGTTTCCACGAACCGGATTATTACCCAAATGGATATTGAACGGACGCTCCGTGAATGGAACGGCGATATCCAGAGCAAGCATGCCATAGAACGCTATGTCCGGGAAGGCCATACGACGGAAGAGATTGCGGAATGCCTGCGTGAAACATATGGCGGGGATCTTTCGGCGCTTCCGGTCACCGTGAACGATGAACCGCGAGAAGTACCGTGGACAGATGCCGCAAACGCCCTGAATCGATTGGTCTGGGACAACGAGTTTTACACCGATGAAGAACAGGAACGCCTTGATGACATTGATCCCGTTGCGATTCGTGAAAGCCTGGAAAAAGAAGGCATCGTAAACGGTGAAGTCGTTGAGCAGGAAGCAGAAACATCCGTTCAGGAACCGCTTCGTCCCGGTGAACGGCTCATTCCGGAGCATGACGGTATTCCCGCAATGCGGGAAATCACGATTGACCTGACACCCCGACAGCGGGAAACACCGCAGTTTTCCTGGAATCTGCATCCCGGCGATACGGTCTATATGGACGGCCGGGAGTTCATCGTGGAAGAAAACCGCCCCTTTGAGGTCAGTTTCAGCGATCCGGCTTTTCCGTATCCGATCCTTCGGGCAGAAGGAAAAGAATCACTGGAATGGATACTGGCCCGGGATGAACGGAATAACAAATATCGAATCAATCCGGAAACTCCTACAACAGAGATATCCGAAGATTCACAGCTTGAGCAACCGGAGGAGAAAGCAGAAACAGAGAGTTTTCCGGAAATTGCAGCGCAAAACTTCCGCATCACAGACGATCATCTGGGTGAAGGCGGTCAGAAAACCAAGTATGCCAATAATGTGGCGGCAATCCGTACCCTGAAAACCATTGAAACGGAAAACCGGCAGGCTACTCCGGAAGAGCAGGAAATCCTTTCCCGGTATGTCGGCTGGGGCGGTATTCCGCAGGCTTTTGATGAACGCAACCCCGCCTGGGATGCGGAATACACCGAGCTAAAAAGCCTGTTGACCGAAGAAGAATATGAAATGGCCCGGGCATCCACCCTGAATGCCCATTACACATCTCCGACCGTGATCCGTGCCATCTATGACGCGGTGGAGCAAATGGGTTTCCGGACAGGAAACATTCTGGAACCGTCATGCGGCGTTGGCAACTTCTTCGGCCTTCTGCCGGAGAACATGGCAGACAGCCAGCTGTACGGTGTGGAACTGGACAGCATTACCGGCAGAATTGCGCAATATCTGTATCCGCAGGCCGATATCATGGTCACCGGCTTTGAAAAAACGGATCGCCGTGATTTCTTTGATCTGGCGATTGGCAATGTACCCTTTGGTTCCTATAAGCTTTCGGACAAACGCTTTGACAAGCAGAATTTCCTGATTCACGACTATTTCTTCGCAAAAGCGTTGGATCAGGTCCGTCCGGGTGGCATTGTGGCGTTTATCACTTCCAAGGGCACCATGGATAAACAATCCCCCGAAGTCCGGCAGTATATCGCGCAACGGGCCGAACTGCTCGGTGCAATCCGCCTGCCGAATAACGCTTTCAGGGCAAATGCCGGCACGGAAGTCACCAGCGACATCATTTTCCTGCAAAAACGGGAACAGCCTATTGATATTGAACCGGACTGGGTGCATTTAGGCCTGACGGAAGACGGTATCCCAATCAACAGTTATTTCGTGGAACATCCGGAAATGGTACTGGGTACCATGGCCTGGGATGACAGTATGTACGGCAACTGGCAGGAAACCGCCTGCCTGCCGATCGAAGGCGCGGATCTGTCAGAGCAGCTGGCGGCAGCAGTCCGAAGCATCACAGGCGAATATCATGCTGTGGAAATGCCAGATCTGGCAGACGGAGAAGAAATCCGGGAAAGCATTCCCGCTGATCCGGACGTGAAAAACTTCTCCTACACGGTCGTGGACGATAAGGTCTATTACCGGGAAAACTCCGTCATGGTACGCCCGGAACTGAACGCGACCGCTCAGGAACGGGTCAAGGGCATGGTTGCCCTGCGGGACTGCGTTCATCGCCTGATGGATGCCCAGCTGAACGATGACAGCGAAGAAACAATCCATACGCTGCAGCAGGAACTGAACCAGCGGTATGACGACTATACCGCGAAATACGGACTGATCAACAGCCGTGCCAACGCACTGGCTTTCAGTGACGATTCGGCCTATTACCTGCTCTGTTCCCTGGAAATCCTGAATGAAAACGGTGAACTGGAACGCAAAGCGGATATGTTCACCAAACGGACGATCCGCCAGCAGCATGTGATTGAGCATGTGGATACGGCAGTGGAAGCGCTGGCAGTCTCTATTGCTGAAAAAGCCAGGGTGGATGTGCCGTATATGGCGGAACTGACTGGAAAAGATGAGGATGAGATCGCGGATGAATTGACGGGCATCATTTTCCAGATTCCCGGTCCGCTGGACGAGGACGGCCGCGCTACCTATGTGACAGCGGATGAATATCTGTCCGGGAACGTCCGTCAAAAGCTCAGGGAAGCAGAAGACGCAGCGGAAATGTCTCCATATTTCGATGTTAATGTACAGGCGCTGAAGGCAGCACAGCCCAAGGATCTGGACGCATCGGAGATTGACGTACGCCTCGGAGCGACCTGGGTCGGGAAACAGTATATTCAGCAATTCATGGAAGAGGTCCTGGAAATCCCGTTTTATCAGCGTCGGGCCATACAGGTTCAGTTTTCAGAATATACCGCGGAATGGCATATCAACGGGAAAAATGTACCGTCCTACAGCAATGTCCCGGTCAATATAACCTATGGAACTGACCGGGCAAACGCCCTGAGGATTCTGGAAGACACGCTGAATCTGCGGGATATCCGGATCTACGATACTATACAGGACGCAGATGGCAAGGAACGCCGGGTGCTGAACCAGAAAGAAACAACCCTGGCCCAGCAGAAACAGCAGGCACTGAAAAACGCTTTTCAGGAATGGATCTGGAAAGACCCGCAGCGCCGGGAAACGCTGGTTCAGCGGTACAATGAGAAGTTCAATTCCATCCGTACCCGGGAATATGACGGCAGCCATATTACTTTTTCCGGTATGAACCCTGAAATTGTTCTCCGGGAACACCAGCGGAACGCGATCGCCCATATCATCTATGGTGGGAATACCCTGCTGGCCCATCAGGTCGGTGCCGGGAAAACCTTTGAAATGACCGGCGCGGCCATGGAAAGCAAGCGCCTCGGTCTTTGCCAGAAAAGCATGTTTGTCGTACCGAATCACCTGACAGAACAGTGGGCGGCAGAGTTTCTGCGGCTGTATCCGTCCGCGAAGATTCTGGTCACGACGAAAAAAGACTTTGAAAAGGCCAACCGGAAGAAGTTCTGTGCCCGGATTGCTACCGGAGATTATGACGCTGTGATCATCGGTCACAGCCAGTTTGAACGGATTCCTGTTTCTCAGGAACGGCAGGAACGATTGCTGAAAGAACAGATTGACGAACTCACCACCGGTATTCAGGAACTGAAAATGAGCCGGGGCGAACAGTTCAGCATCAAACAGCTGGAGCGCACAAAGAAGCAGCTGGAAGGCAGGCTCAGAAAGCTTCAGGCAACAGAAAAGAAGGACGATGTGGTCACTTTCGAGCAGCTGGGCGTGGATCGGCTGTTTGTGGATGAGGCTCACAGTCACAAAAACCTGTTCCTGACAACGAAAATGCGGAACGTTGCGGGCCTTTCCACCAGCGAAGCGCAGAAATCCACAGATATGTTCCTGAAATGCCGGTACATGGATGAAATTACCGGTGGTCGCGGTGTGATTTTTGCCACAGGTACCCCGGTGACCAATTCCATGACGGAACTGTACACCATGCAGCGGTATCTGCAGTACGGAACGCTGAAAAGAAACAATATGACGCATTTCGACTGCTGGGCCTCCACTTTCGGGGAAACGGTGACGGCGATTGAACTGGCTCCGGAAGGCACAGGATACCGTGCCAGGACCCGTTTTGCCAAGTTTTTCAACCTGCCTGAGCTGATGACCATGTTCAAAGAGATTGCAGATATCAAAACCGCGGATCAGCTGCACCTGCCTACGCCGGAAGCACACTATGAAACAGTGGTCGCTCAACCGACAAAGCACCAGAAAGCCATGATCGCGGAACTCTCCGAACGGGCCTACAGGATTCACGGCGGCAGCGTCGATCCACGGGTGGACAACATGCTGAAGATCACCAGTGATGGCAGAAAGCTGGGACTGGATCAGCGGTTAATCAATCCTCTGCTCCCGGACGATTCTGGCAGCAAAGTGAATGCCTGCGTGAACAATGTCTTCCGAATCTGGCAGGAAGGAATGCCGGAAAAACTGACACAGCTGATTTTCTGTGATATCTCCACTCCCAAAGGCAAGGCCGGAAAAGATCAGGCAAAAGAAAAAAAGGATCTGATGGAATCATCCACCCCGGAACCCACAACACCGGATGATGACTTTGGAGATCTGCCGCCGGAAGAAACTGAACAGGCAGGGAGCTTGTTCAGCACTGAAAAGAACAATGACTTTTCCGTTTACGAGGATATCCGGGACAAGCTGATTGCCCGAGGTATTCCGCCGGAGGAAATTGCTTTCATCCACGATGCGGATACGGAAGTCAAAAAGAAAGAACTTTTTGCGAAAGTCCGTTCCGGACAGGTGCGTGTCCTCATGGGCAGTACCGCCAAGATGGGAGCCGGAACCAACGTACAGGACCGCCTGATCGCTTCTCATGACCTGGATTGCCCCTGGCGTCCAGGAGATCTGGAACAGCGGGCAGGCAGAATTGTCCGTCAGGGCAATATGAATCCGGATGTGCATATCTACCGGTATGTGACGGAAGGTTCCTTTGACAGCTATCTCTGGCAGACCGTGGAAAACAAGCAAAAGTTTATCTCCCAGATCATGACCTCCAAATCGCCGGTTCGCTCCTGTGAAGACGTGGACGAAACGGCGCTTTCTTATGCGGAAATCAAGGCGCTGTGTGCCGGGGATGATCGCATCAAGGAGAAGATGGCGCTGGATGTGGATGTCGCCCGCCTGAGATTGATGAAAGCGGAACACCAGAGCAATCAATACCGGTTGGAAGATCAGCTGCTGAAACAGTTTCCCCGTGAAATTGAGCAGAATCGCGGGTATCTGGTCGGTCTGCAGAAGGATCTGGATACGCTGGCAGCCCATCTGCTGCCGGAAAAGGACTTTATCGGCATGACAGTTCACGGCACTCATTTTACTGAGAAGGACAAAGCCGGCGAAGCAATCCTGGAAGCCTGCAAAACCATTATGGACGACAAGGATCATCCAATCGGCGAATACCGGGGACTTCAGATGTCTCTGTCCTACAATGCCTTTGCCGGTCAGTATATCCTGACGATGAAGGGCGAAATGTCCCATTCAGTGGATATCGGCACCAGTGCGCTGGGCAATATGACCCGTATTGACAATGCCCTGAACAACATTCCTGTCCGGATGCAAAACATCGAAGGAAAACTGGAAAGCCTGAATCAGCAGACGGCAACCGCCCGTGCTGAATTAGGGAAACCATTCCCACAGGAAGCAGAATTCAGGCAGAAAAGCGAACGGCTGGCAGAGCTGGATGCCGCGCTGAACATGGATAACGCTCATAAACCCCAGGCTCAGGAACAGGAAAAACCAAACAAACGAAACAGAGAGGAAGCGAGATAAATGGATGAAAACATGGATTACAAAGCGATTCCCGTCTACCGGGAAACATCGGTCTATGCCCGGAGAAACGACGAACTGGAGGCATATCGGGCATCCTCTGCCGTGAACAGGGCCTGCAAGCATGTGATCGAAGAATCGATCCGGGAACATTTTGACGGGATGCGCCTTCCCAGAAGCATCGTACCGCCTATTCTGGACACTTTCGGTGCGGATCGCGTCAGCTATGTGCTGGCGAATACGCTCCAGAGTAAAAGCTGGGATGGGAGATTCGGCAAGGATAATCTGGAATGGGCGCAGACCATCCCGATCAAACCGGATCTGGCAGATTCGATCAACAAAAACAGTTTTTGCATAGTGGAGACTCATCCTGCGGTACTGGATGGATTTGTTCGTCATGTCCGTAAAGTGATCGAAGAAAGATCCCGTCCTACACTGGCAGATCAGTTGAAGGCTGTAATGTCCGCTCCCGCAACAGGAAAGCATGATAGACCTAAAGCGTACGGGATGGAGCGGTGATATGCATAACAGGACAAGACCCATAGTGGTTCGGTTTTCTGTCACTCCCGAGGAACTAGCATTGATCAAACAGAAACAGGAAGAGTCCCATATAACGAGCAGGGAGGCCATGATCCGCAAACTGGTCTTTGAAGGAAATATCCTGCTGCTCGACATCCCCGAAATCCGGGAAATATCAGCAAACCTGGGACGCTGTACAGGATGCCTGAACCAGATTGCAAAAAGGGTAAACATCACAGGTCGCCTGTATGAAAACGATCTGAAGGAAACAAGAGGAAGTATGAATGAAATGACTGAAATGATCAGCAGGATTTATCAACAGTTGACGGAATTCAAAACATAACCATGGCGTGGGGCACTGTGTTATTGTGCACATTGCCCCACGCTTTAATTTTGCTCTGAGTACAAAAATCTGTTCAAACTATAGCCGAGGCCGCTTTAGTCGCTTTTGCATTTTAGACCAAGCTCTTTTTGTTCCGCGGTCAATATCCTCGTCTGTACCAAACACTTTTTTCGCTCGATCAACGTAGGAAAGGAAGTTCCCCTGTTTCTTATTCCTTCTTTCGGCATGCTTTCCTTTGTACGAATATAGTCTGTAAAGATTTCGTAATGGGATCCTTTTTCCGCTGGGCGATAGTCTATTATTCTTCGTAATATTATCAATTTTACGATACATGCGTTCATAGTATTTTGCGATGGTCTTTGATCGGATCGTTACGGTCTGTCCATCAAATGTGAAGCCAAGATAGGATATTAAGTTTTTCGAGTTGCTTGTATCTGGGAGATATGATTCATTGCAGTTGTTAATAGTCTGGGAATCATATTCAAAAACTTGGGTTTTCTCAGCTTGAAGTTCCAGTCCCTTGATGCTATCTTGAGAGTGAAAAATAAAATCGATTGCTCTTTGATTTGACTGCTTATCACGTAATGGCAGAACGATTATGAAATCATCACAATACCTGCGATAAAAACCGGCGTGGCTTGTGGCGTAGTCGTTTATTATCTTGTCAAAATCCATCAGATACACATTAGAGAGGGTTGCACTTATTGCGGAACCCTGCGGAATACCGAATCTGTTTCTGTTTGTCTTAAGATGATCCTTTTTGAATAGCCGAAACTCTTCCGGTGAAAAAATGCGATCCAATTTGTTAAAACTTTTTTTGTCAAGTCCTTTAAACTCTTGGATTTCATCAAGTTCAAGCCACGAATACTTTGTTATACTTCGGAAAACTGCATAATAATCCTCAGGCAGTCTATCAACTGACAGCAATTTGCATAATTGATGTTTCAGATGATCGTGATCAATATTATCAAAGTATTTGGTGAAGTCACCGATTACAATGAAGGACGATCCTGCTTTGCGGATGAAATCAAAAGCTTCTTTTGCATAGTGTATGTTGCTTTTGCCGGGATGATTGTTTCTGTAGGCGACAGCGCACCTGTTTATACCTGTCTGACTGGCGTAATCGTTGTATCTTTTGTTGATTTGATAGGAGTAGTATTCGTAAATATATCTGTCAATATGGGCAGAATACATTATGTCCCGCTCTTTAGGCGCGTCTCGATCAGTCTGTTCCGGGTGATCTGAACTTAAGAACTTTTTGGGGAATTTCCGCATTCGCTTCTTGTAGTGGATAAAAGGATAGAAG
>Ga0310694_10003570_pt1 | contig 15255 bp, 15 predicted proteins | sample 174DNAGHGhighgp2_FD_203884 | JGI IMG/M metagenome (GOLD analysis project Ga0310694, IMG submission 203884) | Sheep rumen microbial communities from Palmerston North, Manawatu-Wanganui, New Zealand - 1742 DNA GHGhigh gp2 (v2) (version 2) | ecosystem: Host-associated > Mammals > Digestive system... | reverse complement strand
TTCCCTGCACTGCTCCGGGATCATCCACGCCGGTGACAGCGGCAGGATCGCTTTCAGATCATCCGCGAACATTCCGCCGATCATCATGGTCAGAAGCCCGCCCTGCGAATGTCCGCAGAAATACAGTTCGGTGACGAAGTCCAGTGTTTTTGCGTAATGCACCACGGAGACCGCATTTGTGATCCATTTATAAAGGGTGTGTTCTTTAAAGCTTCCGCCGCTTTTCCCGTGACCGTACATTTCCGCCCGTAAAACAGAAACGCCCGCATCCAGCATGGCGTCTTTGGCTGCCAGGATGTGGTCCTCCTCCATATGCCCGGTAAAACCGTGGACCAGGATACAGAGCGGGCCTTTGGCGGACTCGTCCGGCCGGTCGAGTTTGGCATGAAGACGGATGCCGTCGCTGTCGATGAAGAATTCCTTCGTGATCATCTTTGTCCCTCCGTTTTTTTAGTAATTATACACGATACGCCATAAAAATGGGATAGCTCCGTCGTATCTTTTAGCAAAGGGTGAAACTCTGCATTGACCATAGGGGGAAAAAATATGAAAAAAACTGTCGTTTCCTGTATGATCCTCATGATGCTGTTGTCCGGATGCGGTAAAGATATGACCAATAAAGGGCCGGTACCGGTGCGAAATGACGGCGGTGAAGTCAGATCCGGAGACAGCAGATCCGCGGATACCAAATCACAGGGTAGCACCGTGAAAGCAAGCGAAGCGTACCCCGATACACTGCCGGCAGATGCCGTATGGACGGAATGGCCGGGAGGGAATCTGTTCGGCCTTACGGGAATGACCGCGAACATCGAAGGGGAGACAACGACCACGATCCTTGCGTTTGAATACCTCGAAGACGGTGAAGTAAAGGATCGGATCTTTCGTGATCCCAAGTATCTGGACGGGAGCTCTCCCTACGGAAGTTTTCAGTTTGATGATAATGAGGTGATCGAGGAGGATGACTGTTACTTTGTAAAGCTTTCTTATGACAGCCGGATCGAGCTTACGTTGCTCACCTTCAGCAACGGTGATGAACGGTGCATCATCAACCTGAGAGACGGTGTTGATCTGACCTATTGTGATTTCCGTGATATCGAGAAGTCGAAAAGGATCCGTCAATCGTTCGATCCGGACAGCGGGACCTGGGGAAACATGAGCATGGAAATAGAGGATGAAACACCCCGGGTTGATATCGGTTACACCAGTTATACGGAGCTGGCGATCGACGAGATGACACGTGAGTCTGTTTCGGAAAAGGACGGCACGATCTTTACCGCCATGGATTATAAATATGTGCAGGGATCTTATAATGTTTACGGGGAGATCGAGCGGGAGCCCGACACATCGCTGCGTTTCTTCCTGATGAATGAAAACGGCATGCCGGATGAGCGGGATCACTTTGCGCTGTATCAAAAGACAGGAAGCGGGTATACCGATATCACTCCGTCGGACTGCACGATCAGCACGGAGACTTTTAACAACGATCCCAGACTCTGGGTCGATATGCACAGCAGCCTGCTCGGGGAATTGAGTGAAGGAGAGTACAGGGCAGAATACGGGGAATACACCGTAGACTTCAGCCTGAGCATGCAGTATTTTGAAGTGTGGTGAGGATGCTTTTGACAGCTAAAAAAAGTGCTTGCATTCTGAAATGCGATGTAGTATAATACCTTTTGCGGGTTCGGGCGAGCCGCCCATTCCGCGTGAAATATAGCGCTATCGCCAAACGGTAAGGCAACGGACTCTGACTCCGTCATCTCCTGGTTCGAATCCAGGTAGCGCTGCGAAAGGAACTGAGAGATCGGTTCCTTTTTCTTTGTCAAAAAAGCCTTATTTTTAGGGCTTTGCGGGCTTTTGGGGTTTCTTAATAAAACACTCGTTAAATCGCTGGCCCTGCGTCGTGGTAGCTGCGTAAATGGATTGGATATTTGAAATATTGAAATGAGTTTAACTTTTTAGAGGCGAAAAGTTAAACTCATTTTTAGATATGCGTATATTTGGGGCGTTTATAAAATGAGTTGAAGTTTTTGGCGGAAATATATATTATTTGTTTCTGAAAATCCTATCTTTTGGAATATAAAGTTACTACTCCTGATAGAAAAGGCTGCAAATCGAACGGCTGTAGAATGAGTTGCAAAAAAATATAAGATACAGATATAAAAATGGTGTTTATATACTGATATATTCAAATGAAATGAATAAAAAAGTTGACTTCGCACAAATGGGGTGATATTATGTTAATAGAGAGGATAGGAGGTCCACGGGTATGCGTATTATTTCAATTACAGTAGCAGGGTTTAAAAATATAAAAAAGACCAAATTGGAGTTGGATAGTATTTGCGCCGTTATTTCTCCTAATAATTTTGGTAAATCCAATCTTATTGAGGCTATAGATTTTGGCTTCGATTTTATACATGAATCCAGGAAAGGGCGTAAAAATATGATGTCCTGGATAAGAGGGATTCCTCTTTGCACAGTAATGGAAAATGATGAATATTTCTTTGAAATGGAATTTGAAGATGAAGAGTTAGAAGATTATCGATATGCTAAATATGGTTTTTCTTTTAAATGGCACCGTGATGATGAAAGTGGCGATGTTATTACAAATGAATGGATTGAAGCAAGAGAGAACACAAGCGTTAGATATACAGCCTTTTTAAAGCGCTCTGAAGGAAAATATAGAAAGGGTAAATCAACAACGGGTTTTAGAAAGTTGGAAATCGATGATTTACAACTAGCAATAGACGTTCTTGGGTTATTGGATGAAATAGAAATAAATGGAATCATTAAAGATGTACAGGAAATCACTTTTAGGATATGCTCATCTCTGGATTTAAGGGATCGGTATCAGCCGTCACCACTTGAATATATAGAGGATGAAGAAGATGTGATTAAATTTGACGATGAGGATGTTCCCAGAGCATTATGTATCTTGAAAAAGAAAAATCCGGAGTTATATGGTTTGTTTGAGGATGCGGTATATACATTGTTTCCTGAATTCGAGGCTATTAATTTGAATGAGTATACGCTTTCTGATCAGCATGCTGAGCCGGAAATAACCGTAAAATTTGGAGAAAAAGTGATATCTACTGCTGATATGGGCGGAAAAATACCGTTTAAGTTAAGGGAACATGTTTATAGGCTATTTGTAAAAAGTGAATACTTGAATCAACCTGTGAGTATGGCTAACATGTCAACGGGAACCAAGCGTGTGATATGGCTTTTGGCTAATGCATATATAGCAAATCAGGTTAATACTGGAATAGTTGGAGTTGAAGAAATAGAGACTAGTATACATCCGAAGATGATGAAACAGTTATTGGAAGTATTAGAGGAAGCTCTTGGAAATGCGCCTTTGATTGTTTCCAGTCACTCTCCGTTTTTGGTTCAGTATATTAAACCGGAGAAAATATACGTTGGAATTCCAAACAAATCAGGGATGGCTGAGTTTAGAAGGATTCAAAAGAATAAAGTTAAGCAACTTATTTCGAATGCTAGAGATCTGGAACTGTCCGTTGGAGAGTATCTGTTTGAATTGTTATCAGGTGATTCTGATTCATATGATATTCTTGAGAGCTATTTGGAGGTAGTCGGTTGAGTACGGACTATGTAAAGGGAATAGCATTCATAATGGAAGGCGCAACGGAAAAAGTCTTTTATCGCGCTTTTCTACAATGGTTGGCTGAAAAGCATGGATGTAGGTTTGAGCGAATTGATTCTACGGATACGGGGGAAATATTGTTTGAATGGGCTGAAGGTACAGAAGTGGTATTAATAAAGTTTAATGTTGTAGGAGCAGTGACGCAGGTTGCTCATTCCGGGAAATGGTTTAAGAATACCTGTTCAAAGAAGTACAAGATTCCGTGGAATGTTTATCTATGCTATGATACGGACAGTCCAACGCATGATATTTCCAAATTCTTTGAAGATGACTGGAAACTGTTGAGAGCTGAATTAAAAAAGGCAAAAGCAAAAAATATCGTCGACCTTGCGGCACAGGCGGATATAGAGGATGTGATGCTGTATGATTTGCCAGGAATATGCAGATATATAGATGTGACACCGCCGGAAAGATTGACTGGTAGAAAAGGTAAAGCGAAAATGAAGGCTTTATACCGGGCGTGTGGTAAGACATATCATGAAGGTGAAAAGTCGGCGGAAATGGTAGAAAAACTTGATTTTGGGAAAATAATAAAGGATGGACCAATTAGGATGGATATATTAGTAGACGATTTGATTGGAGGCGTTAAATAGCATAAAAAGATTTGAAGCGTGATATGACGCTTCTATAAAAAAATGTATACAGGAATAAATGTTATGTTTATGGGAAACCATTTGCATATATAAAAGAAGCATAAGGTTGCCGCCTCATGCTTCTAGTAGTTAACGAAAGAGTTTAATCATCCGCTAACTGAAGTTTTGAACGCTTTAATTGTAGCAAATTCTTTCGTGACTTTCAACGCTGAATGTTTGTTCGGCGAAAAAATGCGAAAGGAGGATGCTGCCATGAAGCGAAATAATGATAAAGAGCAGAAGTTTATCTTTAGACGCTACATTACTAAAAATGGGATAAGAATATATCCCAAAAAAGGCAAGGCCTTTAAGATACCTGTTAAGGAGTAAGAAAAAATTATTGCGTGAAGATATTGGATGATTTATCTTTGCGCATTTTACCTTAGGGCTTTGGATTGCAACAAAAGCTTCAAGCCTATAATGAAATAATAATGAAACTTTGATATTCGCCCGGCTGAAAGTCAAGACGGGAGCCTGTTTCAGGCGATTTACAAAGGGCCTCTGACTCCGTCATTGTCTAGGTTCGAATCCTTGTAGCGCTGCGAAAGGAACTGAGAGATCGGTTCCTTTTTCTTTGTCAAAAAAGCCTTATTTTCGGGGCGGGATTTATAGGCATAACATCCCAAGAACAAAATAATCTTGATTTATGCTTGAATCTGTATTATACTGACATCAGTTAAATGTTAGTTTAATTTGGGCTGGTCGTAAGACCCAGGTCCATCTATGGCGGGGAAGTTCTCCGCTATTTTTTTCAACACAACTAGAGGTGACTTCTTTTTGAAAGAATTAAGCATTTTTATAGATGAATCGGGTGATTTTGGCGAATACACTGTTCACTCGCCCTATGAATTTGCATCAAATATCGTCAGGTTTTCTTTTGCATCAGAAAGATCCGTCAGGAAACGTTCCTGAAGTCTATCAGCTTCCGTCTTTCCTTCAAGCCATTCCCGATAGCGTATCTTGACTTCAAGCTTATGCTCTTCTCTTCTTTGCTCGACACGTTCCGTATCCGACGAATGCCGATGGATGCCTTTTGCCGCGTTTCTGGCTGCGATATTTTTTCCGGGATGCATAACCTGATCTATAAAGGCTTGACTACGTACCTGTGCAACCCCATCCTTGGAACACGAAACAGCTGCGCAGGCGCTTCCGCGGTATGGAATGCCCTCCGATCCCGCCATCTGTCCGACACCATCAATGGATCGATTCGCCTCCGCAAGAGAAAAGATACTTCCCGTGATATGGTTTGTAACATTTTTGCCGCTCGTATATTTCAACGTATATCCCTTGGATCCCTGCAATTCACTATCCATTAATCCAAAAACCTTTGCACGATAGGCAGGATCCGAAGCCAGTTTATTCATCTGAGTTTGATCGATATACAGATAATATGTACCGGCTACAGGATCATTCGGCTCCCGATCAGTAAGTTTATACAGGGGGAAGTATTCCTTGATCATACCCTTTAATTCTTCCACACTGATCTCTTTGTCCTGTCCCTTAACTGCAAAATCTGACTGGTAAAATTTTACAGCCTGACGCTTATATGACTGAAAACCTTCGGACATATCCTCAAGATAATTGTATACTTTCTTAGGATTCCACTCCGGATGAGGAACAGCCTTCTGTACTGTTTTCTGTTCGTAGCTTGCGCTGATTTGGATGCTATACTCACTTTGTATCATCATGCTCATTTTAATCCTTCCTTTCCGGTCCTGAATATGAAACCGTAACATGTGATTCGCTCTGTTGAGCTGGCTCACCAGATTCTATCGCTATTATACTTTTCGGCTTATTTGTAGAAAATAATAGATACTTGTATTGAAAAGGAACTGAAATGTACTGAATTATTCTGCCAAATTTTCCTTATTATGCAGGAGAATACGAAGTTCAACCTCACTATCATGCCGGACAAACTCCATATCTCCGTGATAGGACAAAGCAATACGACGGATCAGCTTTAAACCAAGACCATGACCTTCCCCGGATTTTGTGCTGATCGGCAGACCATCCTCATCTAATACAAGTTCCGCTCCGTTGAAACTGTTTCTGATCACAATCGTAAAGAATTGTTCCCGGTTGTTTGATGTAATACTGATCCATTTATGATCGCCGGATGCTCCGCAGATTGATTATTCCGCGCGATCAGCGCATGCGCCGAAGTGCGTTCGGCGCATGGTGATTTCAGTTTAGTCATTGCTGACCGCAGTTCAGAGCATGCCTTCAGGCATGTGAAAATATATGGCGCATATTTACATCACCGGTTTCAACCCATGTGCTGTTATGCGCAAAGCGTTCGACGATGGATTCGGCATAGAGCCCTCCTCCAAGACGCTTGACCCAGTCCTCCTGTCTGTATAAGGTACAGAATACTGTTGAGGTAGAGTCAAAGCGCCGCTCCGAGAGTTCAAATATGAATTCTATGTCATCCTTAGATAGATCCTGTATGAGCCACTCATCCAGGATAAGCACCTTGAAAGCCGCATACTTGTTCAGCACCTTGGTTTTGCCGCTAGGGAGCACGGATTTATCCGCATACTCCGTCAGGAGTTCTGGAAGCCGTATGTAACGCACGCGGTACTGCTGTCGGCACGCTTCCTTGCCTACGGCACAGCCCAGAAATGTCTTACCCGAGCTGGTATATCCCTGAAACACGATGCTACCACAGTTCTCTACGAACTTACAGCTTGCTATCTCATCCATGATCCCACGCTTTAAGGGGCGCTTATCCGTATAAAGGATGTCATGCACGTCTGCCTTCGGAAGACGGAGCTTAGCTCCCTTGATGAGGCGCTTGACCTTATCGTTGTATTTATCCTGATATACCGTATCCGTAAGCATTTGAAACCGCTCATCAAAAGGGAGAGCCAATGTCTCGGAATCATGCGTTTGTAACTCGATAGCATCAATGAACTCGCCGATATTCATCAGCCTGAGCTTTCTTTTGGTTTCATCGTTAAGCATCAGTCCCACCTCCCTTCTTGTAGTAATCGCTTCCACGAAGATAGCCCATGGAAGGATCATCAGGAGACGAGGGCGAGTTCTTACGCTCTTTGTAAACAATGTCTTGATTTGCAGAGAGTATTGCTTTAAGGTGATGGTAACGGGGCAGCTTAATTCCTCTGCTGATTGCAAGCTCACAGGCGGTTTCCAGACGGGCATCTGTATACGTCCTGCTGAGGCGGAGTACGGCAAGACAGGGATTATAGCCCTGTTCTTTTCTGCTCACGCTCTCAAACAGTCTGTCAATGACCATTCTGGTTGACTTGCCTATGGATGCAGCCCAGTTACGGATTCTGTCATCATCCCACTCCGTTATGTTGCGGAACGCCGGGGGGCATATCCTCCGGATGAGTGGAATACTTGTTCTGCATGTAATCCGGAAAGCGTTTATGTGTGGTGATGCGATCACCCTTGTAGTAGATCTCAACGGTGCTGTCCGTAACTCTCAAATCCACTTTCTTCTTGGTGTACTGATAAGGGCAGGAATAGCGGTTCTTCTTGTACACTACATGAAAGTCAAGGTTTACAGTCCTTCCATAAATCCAGTCTGATATCTCGTAGGGGATATCAGGAAGATGATGAAGATAATCAAGCTCCTCCTGAAGAACCTCGTAACGGCTTCCTTCACGCTTTTGAAAGGGTTCGTGGTTAAACTTATAGAGGTTGTTGGAAACAGCTTTCTTGAGCTCGCTAAGCGAGTAATAAACATCATTTCTGCACCTTGCTATGATGGCGGTGGCAATCTTACCAACGGTCTCTTCTACAGAAGGTTTCTGCTTTGGTTTCCTGACACCTGCCGGCATAATTGCCGTCATGTAATGTGAGCCGCAGGCGGCGTAATCATCCGTAAGAATGATCTCACCCTCCTTGGGATGCGAAACAACGCCCGTCTTGAGATTGTCACAAATGGTTCTTACCGGAACACCGCCGAAATATTCATACATGTGGATATGACAGCGTATAAAGGTGTCCATCTTCATGTTCAGGCAGGGCTCCACGTAGGAATACTGGCTGTATGGAAGCGTTCCTACAAAGAGATAAACCGTAATGACCTCTCCCGTGGATGTATCGACGTAGTGCATGGTTTTGCCGGACCAGTCCACCTCAGCTTTTTCACCGGGCTTATGCTCGATGTGGTTCGTGAGCTTGTTAGCGATGGTGTACTCATTGTAGCCCTCGTTGAACTTGGTCTTGCCCATGGGGATCTCACTATCCCTTTGGCAACGCTCCACGTACTCCTCGTGGAGAAGTTTGAGAGTCACGCCAACTTTCTTAAGTTCCTTGTGCACGTGTTCATAATCAGGATCACCGTACATGGATTCGTTGGCATACTTCTCCGGATAAAAGAGGCGGTAAACCTCAGCGTCGTCAAGTGAGCATATATCGCTATAGCGGATGCCTCTCTCTTCGGCAATGTTGAATACATCGCTGACAGAGTTCCTTGACATGTGTCTTGTGGTTGCAATAGAGCTTATAGAAAGCTTTGCATCCCGAAGCTGCATGATCAGCTTCACATCAATTTTTCTGGCCATACTTTTGGCCTCCCTTCGTTAGATTTGGAGCTTTGCTCCTTTAGTTATTCTAACGAAGGATTAAAGAAACGAAATGACTGTTTCTATTGCTATGCGCTGAACTGCGGTTTAACTGCTCTGAAGTGAGGATTGCCCCAAATGCTCTGAAGCGCGGTCAAGCTGCTCTCAACTGCGACCGAGGTGCGCCGGGAGCCCGGAATAATCAGCAGATAGCATTGTCCAATGCATTGTTCAGAAGTACGCTCAGATCGAACGCGTCCAATTTGGGCTGTTGCGGATATTCAAAATCACATTCAAATTCGATACCCTTCAGAACAGCCGCATCCCGCTTTGCTGTCAGAATGACATCGATCACAGGATCCCCGCAGCGAATGCCATCGATGGTGTCTGAATACTCCTCTTTCAGTCGTACCATATACTCTTTGGCCTCAATAATGCTCCCCTGATCAGATAAGCGCTCCATCGTCATCAGATGATTGGAAATATCATGTCGAAGAGTTCGTATCTGGTCATATAAGCTCCTTGTCTGCTCTATCGTCTGCCGCATACCGGACAGCTCTTTTTTTAACGCTTCGTTCTGGGCATTTTCGTTCCGCTCTTTTCGGACCTGTTCATACAGAAAAGCTACCAGAAGAATGGCTGAATAACTGCAAATATAAAAAAGGAAGCGTCCAAAGTTCGGGGGGATATTCTCCTTTATAAAACCGTATTCCAATCCCTGATTATAGATCCGGATATATTCCTTGAATATTGCAGCCTCAAAAAGCGGTGCTATTGCAGGGATCAAAAGGAGCAGAAATTCCCATATGCTCAGTTCATCCAATCGTTTATAGATCTTCGTGAACAGTTTTACCATCAGATATAGTATGAATATGTGCAAGATCAGTGAAAGGATCTGCCCCAATATGAATTCTAAAAGTATCGTATCAACATCCGAGGAAGCCGGAATATTCATATTCAGGTCAAGCCACAAAGAAAAGAATCCCCACTCGGCAAGAATCGCATTGCTCAGATATCGTAACGATAAAAATAAAACACATAGGAAAGCTTTTTGTAACGGCTTTTCCCTTTCTGTAAAGTACATCAGCAAAAACGCAGCAAGCATAACAAAAAAGTAGACATATACACCGCCACTTTCTGTTATCAGATAAAGAATGGTACCGCCGATCGCTACTAAAGAACCGCTTAAGATGATCGTATACTTATTGCGAAGATAATGTCTGACCATTACAGCAAAACAGAATCCCATAAGCAGCATTGCAAGGATAAGCTCTGTATTCTGCACGATATCAAATACCATTCGATACCATTCCAGACTTTTATTCATAACTTCTTTCCTTTGGATGTTTTTTCAGCAGTATACTGCAGAAAACGTTTTACAAAGCGCGGATAATTGGCTTTAGAAATATTGACATACCCTTTTTTCAGAGTAATGCCGTCAGCCTCATATCTGACCACATAATTCAGATTGATCAAAAATGCCCGATGAACACGAAAGAAATCACCACCCAGCATCCCTTCCAGATCAGAGATCTTTCCGTAGTATTCTACGCAATCATTCATTCGATGAAGGATCACTTTTCGTCCCATCGCCTCCGCGTAGATAATATCCGAGATGAATACTTTTTCATGGATCCCTTTGTAATGGATCACCATACTGGGGGGCTCTTCTGTGCAGTCCTGGCATGTCCCCTGAATCTTGCGCGAGGCACGAAGCAGTGTCTCTTTCAGATCCTCTTTAGAAATGGGTTTTCTAAGGTATTGAAGAGGTTCTGTATCAAATGCTTTCCAGACATATTTTTCTTCGCCGGAAATAAAGATAATTACTGTATTCTTTTCTTTTTCCCGGATCTTTTGTGCCAGTTCAAGACCGTTCATCCCGGGCATTTCAATATCAAGAAAAAGGATATCCGTATCCATTTCGCTGCGAAACATACTATTCCCGTCGGGATACAATGTGATCTCAGCGTCCTGTATGATATCTGTAATATCCTTCTTAAGGATTTCCCTTATTCTTTTGTCATCATCGCAAACAGCTATCCTCATTTAATGCTCCCGGAATAATTAATCAGCCCCATCTTTATATTTTCGGCTATTCGGACTGAACACTCAAGAGATAATGTAATGAAACGCCCTTTTTTTGTATTGAAATGCAGGCATATTTATTTATGTAATCAACCGCCCATCAAATGTAGTGAATTATTCTTGATTCAGTACAAATAGCTTCTTTATAATGAAAATGTAAAGTTCTTCTGTTCAAACAGAATAATATACGGGATGGATCCTGTTTACGATCAGAGTGTTCTTATGCGGAAAGGAGGCTGCTATGAACTCTGTTTCAAATTCATCATATTCAACAAACATAGTATTTTCAGCTTATAGCGGAACGGATGCAAAGATGCGGGCAACTGCATCCTCCGGGAAAAGCATGTCCGGAAAGAAAAAAAAACTGAATTACAGTTTTAAGCAGATATCCGCACGCGTTCAACAAGCGAAAACGGCATCGGATGCCTTTTTGGCGTATGTCAGTACACTTTATAAAGTCGTGGAACTTAAAAAGAAATGTACGCAGGAAGATTATGATGCTGCAGAGGCTTCTATTGCATTGGCACATGCCGAAGCAATCCTATTAGTTGCCCGAAAAAAGAAGGAACATCTTAAGGATGAGGAACGAGCAGAACAGCATGCTGAAAACGAAAAGATCGATGAAACATCCGATGCTGAGCTTAATATGGAATCGAGTGAAGAGTATGAGGAAGAATTGTCAGAAATCACAGAAAAAATGAATTCTTTCACACAGGAAGAAATGGATAAAATGCTTAGGTTTCTTGAAGAAGAACTGCGTTTTGAAGAAGAGATGAGTGATTTCTGCGAATTGCTTGATCCCTCTCTTTCGGAAGATGATATAGAAGAAATAAAGAAAAAACACCGGGCTCGTGAGGTGATGGAGATCGCGCGTGCCGATATGAAATATCTTAAAGCAATGTTTGAAAAATATGAGCATGATAGGAACAGCCGGTCAGAGATTAAAAACACTTTTGATACCGGAGTGAACGACCTTACTTACACCGCCGTCTCTGCAGATATGATAACAGCAGATGGAATGTCCGGCATGTGCGTAGACATATCAATTTAGTGCAATATAAGACATTACGCTACATTTGATAGTCTGTTCATTACAAGTCGGTTGATTTTCCCGGGAGATCTTCCGTAATATAACATATAAGGGATAAGGATATCCCGGTCACATATAGTTTTGCACATTTTCAAGGAGGAAAGACAATGGCAAACATCAATGGAATCAATGAAAACACATCGGTTTATAATGCAAACTACAATTCTGCGGGAACTTCAAAAACGCAGTCTAAAGAGGAAAGTAATCAAAAGAATTCTGAAGAATTGGCAGCCGTATATGAAAAGAATACTTCTGTAAAACAGGAACAAAAAGCTACCTATAAAGTTGATCAGAAGCAGATTGATCGGCTGAAAGCCGATGCTGAGTCGCACAAGAAACAATTGCAGGATATCGTCGATAAGCTGATCACCAAACAAGGGCAGGCTTTTGATATAGCTAATGGGAAAAACCTGAAAAACCTGTATGCCGGTCTTAAGGTGGACGCTAAAACACGTGCGCAGGCTCAGGCAGATATTGCGGAGGATGGATATTATGGAGTAAAACAGACATCCCAGCGTATCTTTGACTTCGCTATGGCTCTCAGTGGAGGCGATCCGGATAAGATGGAAAAGATGCGAAGCGCTTTTGAAAAGGGATTTAAGCTGGCCACAAAGTCCTGGGGCGACAAATTGCCAGATATCTGCCATCAGACTTATGATGCAGTCCAGTCGCTTTTTGATGACTATAAAAATCAGCAAAATACAGCTGCGGACGAACTTTAATGAGAATTTGAAGTATGTTTTAGAAGTTCCCTCATAGATTTGCCGAATAAAGCTGATTATAGTATAATAATGTTAGTTATTGTGTCGGAGGGAACCGGCAATCAGGTATTTGCAAGGAGGCAAAGTATGAATATTTCCATTAATATCCGGGAACAACAAAAGAATGTGACCATGCCGGGGATCGCCGGCCCTTCTTCGGCTGCCAAAAAGGAAGGCGAACAGAGAAAAGCGCTATTTGCCGGCGATATGAACCTTGCACAGGATCCGATCCGCGAAAGAATTGAAAATGCCCAAAAAAAGGCTTATAAGATCGTTTCCGATGCGTTTGGTGCTGATCAGGACTTTGATCGCCAGATGAATAAGGTTAAAGACTTCGCCCGCGAACAACGTGAAGAAAAGTCTGCCGCTGCTGCAGATAAGAAAGCCGCCGAGGATACGATCTCTGCCCTGCAAGAAGAATACCATGTTGATCCGGACTCAAAAGAGCAACAGGATCTTGACTGGCTGATGAATTATCGCAAGGCCAGTCCGGATGAACGTTTTGCTGACATTGAACAGATGAAAAAGGATCAAGCACGTGCGGCAGAGATCGAGGCCGGTCTATCTGACTATCAGTCCGCTATGCTGGAAGCGAACGAGCGCTTGGATCATGCACAGGGGCGGATCGATGATGCAGATGCTGCATTGGTGGCTACGAGACAGGCTCTGACGGATGCCCAGACAGAAAAGAACAAAAGCCATGCTATGGCAGACGCGCAGAAGGAAGCAGATGAGATAATGGATGAGGCCGAACGGGCTGTTGTCGGTATGGTAATGAGTGACGCTAAAGATAAACTTGACGAAAAACTACGGGAAGAACAGGAGAAGGCCGAAGAGAAAAAAGAAGAAGAGGAAAAGCAAGAAAAAATCGAAGTGCAGCGTGAGGAAAAGAAAGAGATTCAGGAAGCACTCACAGAAGGATCGCGTGAGGCTGTACAGGAAGCAAGAGAACGCAGCCGGCAGCGCGAAGGTAATGATCTCGAGCTGACGGACGTAATGGGATCAGATCCTACTGCAATGCTTGAAAAGACCAGTAATGTAAATGCGCAGCTTGATGATCTGAAGAACAAAATGGCGCTTATCGATGCAGATCTTAAGGGATTAAAAGTAGACGAAATCGTATAAGGAGGATAAGACTATGGCGATTCAGATAGATGTTAATAATCCATATCAATATGGTCTTTCCTCTGCTCAATCCACAAAAAAGAGCAAGGATTCGGATACGTTGAAAGAAACACGTGATCGCTATAAAAATGCTGATATTTTTGTAGAAAAAGAAGGCACAGACTATAGCAGCGATAAAGAATTCAGCATCATTCTCTCCAAAGAAGAGAGCAAACTGCTTGCTTCAAAGGATCCTAAAGACAAGAAAGCACAGGACGCCCTGTACAAGAAGATCGACGAGGCGATGGATCAGGCCAAGAAACTTGGAGAGAAGCTTTCTGATGAGGAAAAATATGCTGATGTACTAAAAATCGGTGTAAAAACAAACGCAGCCGGAATAACACAGTTATTTGCGTAAGGAGACGACTGGGAGTTTACTGCTGCATCAGCAGATGATCTGGTCTCTTCTCTGTTAAAAAGAAGTTCACACTCAACTTCGGAGGCATAAACATATGAATGGAATCAGTCCCGTAATGGTAAATAAATCTGACGATTATCTGCAACGGACGCAGGATGTTATAAAAGACAGACTGCATGGCGTGAATAGAGAGGAATCCATTTCTAATGCTCTGGGGGATAATATCGCTGCCACTCTTTCTATATCATCATCCGGGATTGCCCAGGCTGATCGGGCCGAAAGGGAATCGATCATTCAAAACGCAATAGTTCAGCTTGATGGCGGATACAAGAAGTTTAATCTTTCAGATGAGGAATCCTGTATTCTTAAAAGTTTTCGGCTTGAAGAATACTATGACATCCGGGACAAAATGAAGAAAGAAGATCCTGATTCGTATAATAATCTTCTGAAAGCAGAAGAATCTGCTTCACATGATCCGGATCCAAGTACATCTTTCAAGGTGTACTCAAAGGCATATAATTGGGCCTACGGAGATGTTTTTGACCGGATACATAAAGAAAACCCGGATGTTGATATTTACGTCAGATCATCAGGAACACCGGAAAACCATAACTTTCAAATGAGAAACAACAGAACATCTCTGATCATATCTACAGATGAGATCAAACTGCTCCAGTCAAAGAAAGATGCGGACAAAGAAGCGCAGGAAGCGCTGTGGAACAAAATTATGGGAAGGATTAACGCCAACTAACTTCAAATTAGGCTGTCGGGCCCTAACAACCGATCGTTTGGGCCTCTCTTTTATAGGTAAATCTATTGGTAAACGGAGGTATGCTCTGCCTCTGTAAATACTGAAAGTACAGGCCTTCCCCCCTCTTCTGTCATCGGACTCTGACTCCGTCATCTCCTGGTTCGAATCCTTGTAGCGCTGCTGAAGACCTCGATGAAAAATCGGGGTTTTTTATTGTA
>Ga0310694_10003564_pt1 | contig 15266 bp, 6 predicted proteins | sample 174DNAGHGhighgp2_FD_203884 | JGI IMG/M metagenome (GOLD analysis project Ga0310694, IMG submission 203884) | Sheep rumen microbial communities from Palmerston North, Manawatu-Wanganui, New Zealand - 1742 DNA GHGhigh gp2 (v2) (version 2) | ecosystem: Host-associated > Mammals > Digestive system >... | reverse complement strand
CGTCTGGTCGCCTGCTTTTCGCGTGCGCTTTGCGCACGCCCGGCCGGCTTTGCCGGCCTGCTCGGGAGCGGTGGATCACATTTCCATTGCATCTGCGGGAAGCTGCGCCGTTTCCCGATACATGCTTCATCCGCGGGATGAGGGGTCCGGGGTGGCTTGCCGCCCCGGCAGGGTCCGGGACAGCGTCCCGGGAAAGCCCGTCAGTACCCCGGAATATGCTCGAAGAAATCGTTGCCCGCTTCATCCACGCCCACGGTGGTATAGGCCAGGCCGAAGCGGTAGCAGCTGTACTGGCTGTCCCGGGGCTCCACCACAAAGGGCACGCGCTTGCCGTTCTTTTTGTAGCCCTTGCCCTCCTGGGAAACGTGGAGCTTGTAGGCGTCGGCGGCCACTTCATAGCCGGTGCGGCCGCCGAAAGCGGAAAGCGGCTGATCCCAATCCATTTCGATGGGGTTTTTATCGTAGATATGCAGGTACAGCTTCTTGGCCTGCCACACGCCGTACTGTGCCGCGCTGTCGGCAAATTTACTGCTGTCGGCGGCGGAATCCATGCAGCGGATCAGCGCGTCTGCGCACACCCGGTGCGCCCCGTGGCCATACTCCCCTCCCATGTCGTGGCTCAAGATCACCTCGGGCTGAAACTGCCGGATCAGGCCCACCAGGAAGGCGTCCACCCTGGTCTTTTTCCATTTTTCATAGCCGGTGGTGAGCTTGTTGGAATAGGAATCCTCAAACTCGCCGATAACGGGATAGGTGCGCACGCCCATTTCCCACAGGCCGTTGAGCAATTCGCTGCGGCGCTCCATGGTGCTGTAAGTCATGTAGGCCACCACCACGTTCATCTGCTTTTCTCCGGCATACGTGGGGATCGCTCCGCCATAGAAAAGGATCTCATCGTCGGGATGGGCGGATACCACCAGCAGGTCCGCCTTTTCCGGCGCGGGCTGCCAGCGCTGCACAAAGGCGGGCGCCTCCCCTGCCCCAAACACGAACAGCTCGTTGATGGTCAGGATCACCTTTTTGTCGCTGTCCGGCAGCACGCGGATGTGCTTTTCCCCATCCAAGGGCGCGTACTCGTGGGCGTAAAGCCCTTCGCTGCGGTACACCGTTTCCCATTGGCCGTTGTGCCTGGCCTCCACCTTCCAGGGCGTCAGCTTATCCCCAAAGCACACGTACACGCCGTACAAGGGCTTGCCGGACGGCGCTTTCAATTCCACATTGGGGTTTTTCGTGCGCTCGCTGACGTATTCCTTGCCGTAATGCCCGTCATGCAGGCGGGCAATGTTGGTGCGGTATTTTCCCTTGGTGGCGGTGATTTCGCACTGATCGGTCAGATCCTCCGCTTCCTTGGCAAAAGCGAGAATGGGCAAAAGCAAAAGGCAAAGCAGCAGCAGGAAACCTACGCGCTTTTTCATTTCAGGTGATCCTCCTCAAAAAAATCTGCCGCACCCGGCAGCCCAGGTGCGGCAAAGGGATATCGGGAAATTATTCCTCAGCGGGGGCTTCGGGAGCTTCTTCCGCAGGAGCTTCTTCCACGGGCGCTTCGCCGGGGATCTCCATGGGTTCTTCGGTCATGGCTTCGTCGGCCAGGGCTTCCCGGATGCTCAGGCTGATGCGCTTGGCTTCGGGATCAACCGCCAGCACCTTCACCCGCACGGGCTGGCCCACGGTCAGCACGTCTTCCACCTTGGCGATGCGGGTCAGCGCGCACTGGGAAATGTGCACCAGGCCGTCCACGCCGGGCTCCAGCTCGATGAACGCGCCGAAGGGGCGGATGCGCACCACTTTGCGCTCCAGGATGGAGCCGACGGGGTACTTTTCTTCGATGTTGTCCCAGGGCTTGGGCTGCAGCTGCTTGTAGCCCAGCTGGATGCGCTCGCGTTCCCGATCCAGGGACAGGATCTTCACTTGCACTTCCTGGTTGATCTTCAGCACGTCGCTGGGATGGCCAACGCGGCTCCAGGCCAGGTCGGTGATGTGGATCAGGCCGTCCACGCCGCCCAGGTCCACAAACGCGCCGAACTCGGCAAAGCGGCGGACGATACCGGTAACGACAGCGCCCTCTTCCAGCTTCTCCCAAGCGGCGGCCTTCTTGGCGGCGCTTTCTTCTTCGATGACCTGCCGGCGGCTGGCCACGATGCGCTTCTTCTGCTGATCCACGTCGATGATCTTCAGCTTCATCTTCTGGCCCACGAACTGGTCGATCTTCTCAACATAGCGCTGAGCCAGCTGGCTGGCGGGCACGAAAGCGCGCACGCCGCCTTCGACGGTGGCCAGCAATCCGCCCTTAACGGCTTCCTTGCCCACGGCGTCGATGTACTCCTGGTTTTCAAACTTGGCCATGAGGGCTTCCCATGCCTTGCGGTTGACGATGTTGCGCTGGGAGAGCAGGACGTTGCCTTCGCCGTCGTTGACCTTGACGACCTCAACCTCGATTTCGTCTCCGAGCTTCACGTCTTTTTCCACCATATCGGCACGCTTGATCAGACCATCGGATTTGTAGCCGATGTCGACGCCAACTTCGTCATCGTTGATCAAAACCACTTTGCCGGTGACGGTCTGGCCGGGGCGGATGCGAACCACGGTCGCTTCGATGTCTTCCATGGTGAGGGCCTGGCCGTCGGCAGCTTCCTGCTGGGGCTGGGCTTCTTCCTTGGGCTCTTCAACAGCGGCGGGTTCCTGGTTGATTTCCTGGTCGATGTGTTCCATGTCGTTCATGCGTGTGACAACCTCCTTAAATGACCAATCCGGCGTAGACGCACCGGCGGCTATTCCTATGTGAGATGCGTGGATATTGATAAAGTGCGGAGGGATTTCCTCGGCACGCTCCACCAGAATGGTGTTGGGGCAAATGCTGCGGCATGCCTCAAATAATTTACGGGTGTTGGCGCTGCTGCGCCCGCCCACCACGATCATGGCGTCGCTCTTTTTCGCCAGGGCGATGGCTTCCGCCTGGCGCTGATGCGTGGCCGGGCAGATGGTGCACTGCACCTGCAATCTGGGAATGCGCTCCCGCAAACGGGCGACGATCACTTCCCATTGGGAGGGAGAAAAGGTGGTCTGGCTCACGGCCAGAGCCTCTTCCATAGGCGGCAGGGACTCGATCTCCTCCGCCGCGTTGATGATGTGGCAAGGCCCCTGGCACCAGCCGGCGGTGCCCCGCACCTCGGGATGGTCCCTTTCCCCCACCAGGATCACCGGCATGCCCTTTTCGCCGCAGTCGTGCACGATCTTGTGCAGAGCGCGCACGAAGGCGCATGTGCAGTCCCGGATAATCAGGCCCCTTGCGCGGCATTGCTCCTCCACCTGAGGGGCCACGCCGTGGCTGCGCAAAAGCACCATGCTGCCCTTTGGCGCATCCTCCACCTGATGGATGGGGATCACGCCTTCATTGCGCAGCGCCTTCACCGCTTCGGGATTGTGGATCAGTTCGCCCAGGGAAAAGCACTGGATTCCCTTTTTCCCGGCCTCCCGGGCCGCTGCAACGGCTGTTTCCATGGCCTTGCGCACCCCGGCGCAGTAGCCCGCGTACCGGGCGACAGTGCACGGCATCCACATACCTCCACACACTACGAGCGAATAAAAATCATTTCGCCGTTTCTCCTGTTTTTCCTGCTTCACTTTTGCTAATTTCTGAAAAAAATTTGTTCGATATTGTTTTTTTATTGTTTTTTGGTTCTATTCCCGCCAAATTAGAAAAACCGGGGCAATTCCTTCATGCCCCGGCCCGGATGGATTGATTCAGTTTTCAATTTTCTCCGCTTTTTCCGTCATCCAGCCGTCGGTGAATGTGACCCGGTAAGAGGGGATACCTTCTTTATCCGGCACGATGGTAACGGTGCGGCCTTCCACCTGAGCGGAATACTGCACCAGGTCCTCCGACAGGCTTTCGGAATTCATGTCCTCCCCCAGTACCGTGGCGACGGGCTCGTCGAAGGACAGATCGCCAAAGGCCTTGGCGATTTCGATCACCGCCAGCTTTTCGGGGCCGAATTCCGCCACGTAGGCCGGCGCGAACACCCGGTGCAGGGTATAGCGTTTTACGGGATGGTCAAAATCCTGATTATCCGCGGCATAGGCCTCCTTGTCCAGCACTTCGCCGGTTTCCGCGTCGATCTCGTACAGCCAGATATGCTCTTCGCCGCTCAAAACCACCTTCCATACCGGATGCGGCCGGGCGCCGATCAGGGTAGCGTCCAATTCCTCCTCTTCCTGCAGATCGTTGTGGGCAAAGGCAATATCCACGGCCTGCTCCCGGGTCATGCTCACGCTGCTTTCCGGCGGGTATTCCGTTTCCTTGAGCAGCCTGCCGATCCATTCCCTGGGCTCGTACTTTTGCATTTCCTGCCCGAAAAGCACCCAGGTATCCTGCCGCCAGCGGCTGGCCCCGTAAACCTCCTTGAAGCGGCCCCACAGGCTGTCGCCGTCCACCTGGCCGGGGCTGGCATTGGTCACCTCTGCGGCGTGCTCCGGCTCCGATATGCTGACCGCGCCGGTGCCGTACCGCAGCGACTTGGTTTTGAAAACCACGCTCCATGCCTGCCGCCATTCATTGAAGCTGACGCGCTCCTCGAATACTTCCGGATCAAGATATGGGATGCTCTCGTCCCCCAGCTTTTCCCGCAGCGCCTGCTGGGCCAGCTTTGCCGCCTCGCCGCCGGTGAGCATCCCCTGGGTTTCCAGGGCATACGCTGCCTCCGTCACCCAGGCGCGCCAGTTCAGCGCGCCCTTGTCCCAGTCGGCCCGGCGAATGATTTCGCCGCTTGCCGCGTCGATTTCATAGGAGCGCCGCCCGTCCTCCAGCGTCAGGGTGATTTTCCAGATGCGCCGGCCTTCTTCATCCGCCATCAGCACCTTTTCGTAAGCGCCAAGCGTGTTTTCCGCCATGCCGGCATCCCGCAGCGCCGTTTCCAGGGCCGTTTGCAGGGGAATATCGTTTTCCGCCGGCAAAGGATAAGCGCAGCGCAGGTACGCGTCCTGCTCTTTGTGCCATGCGCCGTCCCTTTCCGCGCCGGGCAGCATGTCCCGGTAGGTGTGCCAGGCCTCCTGGCTCCAGGAGCTCTTGGTCCAGGTCCAGGAGCGGCAGCTTTCGTTGATGCCCCTTTCCAGATCGCCCACGGTGTAATGGCTCCAATCCTGGGGCTCTTCCTGCATTTCCAGCGCTTCGCCCTTTTCGTTCACCGATACGGCGTAGGCGGCGTGGGTCAAATCCAGCGGCTTGTAGGTGAATTGCCACACGCTGCCCGTCTTTTCGCCGTTTTCCCCTACCAGGGTATAAAACATTTCCTTTCGCTTGTAGCATGCGCCGTTCTGCAGATCCTTGGCTCCCTCGTAGGCATTCATCAGCGCCGCGTCGGCGATGGGGTACGCTTCCCTGGCAGTCAGGTCCCCTTCCCCGGGATACTCCATATCGGTTTCATAACCCTGCGTCTGCGCCATCAGGTTCATATACCAGTATTGCTCCTCCCAGGTCCATTCGTCGATCAGGCCGCCGAAGGCCTCCCGGCAGATGTCCATGATGGCCTCGTCCTCCCAGTAGCCTTCGCCCCGGCGCAGCGCCCGCATGATGCCGGTGGTTTCGTCCAGGCTGATGCCGTTTTCGTTGGCCGCGGACACCAGGGCCACCAGCTGATCATGGGTGTAGGTTTCGATTTTTCTGGTGTCGGTGTCGTTTTCCTGGGCCATGGGCACCGCCGTCTGCTCGATCACCTCCCGGGCCGACAAGAGCGCCGCCGCCGCGGCCCCCACCGCCAGCATCATCAGCGCCAGCACCAGCGCCAATGCAAAAGACATACGCATATTCCGTTTCACTTTTTTTCCTCCCGTGATCCTGTTCATCATGTCTTCCTTCTGCCGGGGCGTTACCTCCAGGCTGCGCCAGCCCGCGTCCAGCGCCCGGGTGATTTCCTGCCGGAAACGTTCATCCGTCATATTCCTCACCTCCCGGCAAACTTGCTTTCAACAGTTCCTTGGCCTTTTGCAGCCGCCTGTGCACCGAGGATTTGGTTGTGCGCAGGATGGCCGCCGTTTCCTCCAGCGTCATGCCCTGATAATAGTAGAGGATCAGGGGCTGGCTGAGCTTCCGGGGCAAATGCATGATCTCCTCGCACAGGCCTCTTTCCTCCCGCGTCTCCGCCGCCCGGCCCCGCATGATCTCCTCCGGGTCCCGCCGCCGTTCCTCATGGCGGAACCAGGCTGAGCGATGGTAATCCCTGGCCACGTTCACCGCGATATGCAGCAGCCAGGCCTTTTCATTTTCAATGCCCTTTCTCTCGAAGCTGTCCATGTATCGCCAGGCCTTGAAGAAGGTTTCCTGCATGGCGTCCTCCGAAAGCGCGGCATCCCGCAAATAGCCGTAGCAGGTCTTTTTCACCGCGCCGGCGTATTCGTCGATCCATCGGCGCAGCGTATCTTCCCGGGCGGCGCTGTTCACCGCAGCACGCTCCATCCGCGCATCACCTCCTGCAAATAATAACACGGCGCAGGCCCCGTTTGTTTCCCGTTTTTGGAAAATATACAAACGCCTCCCGCTCGGGCGGCCCGGCGCAGGCCTGCGCGGCCCTTTCCGCGTGAAACCGCGAAAATGAAAGCGCCTGCTGTTGAACAAAAAGGCAAGTTTTAGTATAATACAAAGGAAGCTGATGGCACAGCCGTTTGCAGTTTTTCAGCCGACGGCCCATATACTTCCCGCACGGAAGAAATCAACGCACGGAGAGGGAACATGCCGACACTCGCACAGAAAGCCGCTTATTGGGAACGGGAACTGCTGGATATGAGCAAGCGCAGCCGCATGCTGCATTTCCGCGAAACCAAACGATCGTCGCTTGAGATCACAAAACCGGATTTTTTTGATTTGTATCAGCAAATCGTAAAAAATGAAAAAAGCCTGTCGTTTCAGCATCCCATCGGACGGGATACCGACCCCCGGGCTTATTCCCTGCTCCGGCTGATGGAGCTTGCCGGCGCTCCGGTGGACGTGGTGCGGGGCGACATCCACACCTCCCAAAGAATCCGCGACCAGATGCTGACGCTGCGCTCCCTGCGCAACAAGGCGCAGCTCGCCTTCGACGAGCAGGGCACCAACCTGCTCTATCTGGTTTTCGGCTTCATCCGTTGGTTCGACGGCGATAAAAAATCCGGCGATATGAATTCCCCCTTTCTGCTGGTGCCCGTTTCTTTTGCAGGAAGCAGCGCCCACGATTACGTGCTCAAGCTCTACGAGGACGACATCTCCATCAACCCCACCCTCTCCTATGCCCTGCAGCAGAAGAAACAATTCGTCTTTCCCGAATTCAATCCGGAAAAGGATTCCTTCGCTTCCTATATCCGCGCGCTGACCCCCGTGCTGGAAAAGGCGGGAATGAGCTTTGTAGAAAAATGCTGCCTGGGGGTCCTTTCGTTCCAGAAAATCAATATGTACCTGGATTTGAAAAAGAACAGCGATAAGATCAAATCCAATCCTGTCCTCCAGGAAATCTACATGCCCCGGGCCGGCGCGGAAAGGCCCTCCTTCGACCACGACGCCGAGCTTTACGAAAACAGGCTGCAGGTGCTCAGCGCGGATTCCAGCCAGATGGACGCCATCAGCCTGTCCCGTCAGGGCAAAAGCTTCGTGCTGCAGGGGCCGCCCGGCACCGGCAAAAGCCAGACCATCGCCAACATCATCGCCCAGGCCCTGGCCGACAGAAAAAAGGTGCTGTTCGTATCGGAAAAAATGGCCGCGCTGCAGGTGGTTTACCGTCGGCTGGAGGAAGTGGGGCTGGGGGATTTCTGCCTGCCCTTGCATGATTACAAGGCGGATAAAAAACAGATCCTCCGCCTGATCGCCAAACCGCTGACGCTGAAAAAGAAAGACCCGGACCCGGAAGCCGAAGCCAAGCTGGCCCGTCTGGAAATGCTCAAGCGGAAGCTGAACCTGTATCCGAAGGACATGCACAGGGTGCTTTCGGCATACCAGATGAGCCTGTACGACGCCATGAGCCGCCTGGAAACGCTCCGCGGCGTGCCCGCATGCCGCGCAGGCATCCCGGAAGCGCACGGCCTGGACAGGCTCACTGTGCTGAACCGGCAGGAGCAGCTTTCCGCGTTTGGCCGCACAGTGCACGCCATGACGATATCCCCCTTGGAAAACCCATGGCGCGGATACCGGAAAGAAGGCTTCCTGCCGGGAGACAGGCAAAACGTGCAGGCGATGATGGAAGCTTACCTGCAGGCAGCAAACGACGCAAAGCTGCTTTCAGCCCAGGCGCAGGAGGAATTCCACCTGACCGTCCGGCCGGCGCCCCGGGATTTGCAGCATACCGCCGCATTGCTCAGCGCTCTGCTGCGCCTGCCTTGTTTCCCCCGGACATGGCTTGAAATGAAGCCGGATACGCTGCAAAGAGAAGCGGAAAACGAAAAGAAAGCGCAGCAGGCCTATCGGGAAAACAAGCAGGCCGCCGAAGGCTTTTTCGCCGTCTGCCCGTCCATGGAGAAAGCGGCGGACTGGCTGAACGGATACAAGCGGCTGCAGGCCGAGCTAAAGCCTTTGGGCGTGCAGATGGATTCGCTGGAGAAAGCCAAAGAAGCCTGCGCCCTGGCCATTGAAAAGCTGGATCAGTTCACGCGGGCGTGGGAAACCCATGCCGGCGCCCTCTGGGGGGCGGATCAGCCCGTTTCCGCAGCCCGGGGGCTGTATGCTTTCCTGGAGAGCATTTCCCATGTTCCCGTTTTTTCGGCCCATTGGATCAGGCCCGGGCAAATGGAAGAAGCCGTCCGGGTTTTCCGGGCATCCCGGCTCAGCCGGCAGAATCATCAGCAGCTTCAGGCGGCGCTGACCGCTGCCGGGGCCGGCGAAGCGAAGGAGGCGGACGCAAAAAAAGCGTACGAAGCATGGAAAACGCCGCCTTTCGGCGAGCCAGCGCCTTTCATCCGGGCCGTACTGCAAAACGGCTGGCAGGCGCATCACCCGGCTTGCTTTTCTTCCATGCCCGCTTTTTCTTCCGCTGTTTGGATGAAAAAGATGAAAAGCCTGACAAAAACGCTGCATCATCCGGACGATTTTCCCTTTGACCAGACGGAGGAATACCTGGCAGCCTGCGACTGGGCCTTCCAGGCGCTGGATACGCTTGAAAAAGCGGGCGGCCCATTCATTCCCCTGCTCCCGGAAAACACCTATTATCAGCTCACCCGCCTGTTCCAGCATTTGCCGGATATGGCGGGCAAGCTGCCCGTTCCCTTTCTCTGGACGAAAAAGGAGCAGCGGGACGCCGCCTCCCAGCTGCTCTCCCAGCTTTCCGCCCTGCAGCGGAAGATCAAAGAGGAACGGGAAGGGATCATGAAGGATTATCTGCCCGCGGTATTCAATTTGCCGGCGGAGGATATGCTCACCCGCTTTGAAACCGAGTATGCTTCCTTCCTGGGCTGGCTGAGCCCGCAAAAGAAAAAAGACCTGCAGCGCATTCAGCAGTGCCGCAATTCTTCCGCCGTGACCGTCGGGGATGCGGACGCCCTCCGCGTGCTCAGGGCGCTGCGCGCTCTGAAGGAAATGGAAACGGTTTATCAGGACCTGCTGAAGAAGAACGTATATCTGCTGGGCGCAGGCCAGGCGGGCATGCCCGAGGACTGGAGCGCCATCGAAGAAAAGCTGGCTGATTTCGACGCGTTCTGCCGCCGAAAGGAAAACGCGTATATCGAGCAGATGACCTTCGGCATGTTCAGCGCGGTGCAGGATGCCGTCGGCGCGGCGCGCTCCGCTGCCTTCCCCCGGCTCAACGCCGTTTTGACCCGGTGGCTTCCCGAAGCCTATGATTCGCCCGTTCCGCAGGCGCGCAGCCGCCTGGCGGAGGTGCGGGATGCGCTGCGGGAAATAGCGGGGCTGTTCCGTTCGGCGGCGCTTTATGGAAACGATGGCGCCGCCAACCGCCAGATTTATCACGCAATGAAGGAGCTTTATCAGGAGCAAAACCAGCTGCTTTCGCGCGTGATCGGCATGCTGGGCCGGCTTGCGCAGGAAAAGGAAGCGTTCGACGCGCTGGAGGGCCAGCGCGCAGCGCTGCTTGCGCCCGCCTGGCGGGAGGACAGCCCCGACTGGGACGCATTCGGCGCCGCCTTCGACGTGCTCGCGCAGAAGGATATGCAAAACGCGGCGCTCCAAATCTCCCAGATGCTGCCCGATATGACGCTGGAAGCGTTCAGGCAGCTGTACGAAAGCCTGAAGGATTCCGATCCGGAGCAAACGATGCGCCTCATCCGGAAAGCCGGCTGCCAGATCAGCCCGCGCGTCAGCGCAAAATCCCAGGCGGCCGCGCTGCGGTCTGCCCTGGAGCAGATCAGCCGGGCGGCGGAGTTTACCGCCGCGGCGGCCGTTTACGCGCCCAACGCGTCCGCCGGGCAGATCGCGGCGCACATGCAAAGCCTTGCCGAAGTCCGCACGCTCCTTCAACGGCAGGACGCAAGGCAGGATCAGTGCGCGCTGTGGTTTGGCGATGCTTATGCGGGCTGGGATACCTATTGGGACAGGATTCTCCAAAGCATCAGGCAATGGTGCCTTTGCCAGGCGCAGTTTCCGGAGATCCGGCAGGATGCCGGCCTGTACCACTTTATCCTTGCCTCCCCCGGTCGGGACGCTTACGCCCTCTGGTCGCGCCGGGCCCAGGCCGCCGCCCTTGCCTGGCAGGATGCCGGCGCCGGGATCGAAGCCGCCTTTGAAGAAGGTGCGCTGGACGGCCTCACCCAGGCGGAAAAAGAAGAAAGACTGGCCCGGGCGGCCGATCACATGGAATACCTGGATCAGTGGCTGCAATACTCCCTGGGCAGGGAAAAAATCACCCAGGAGGGCCTGGCGGAGGCCGTAAACGCCTTTGAAAAGCAGCTGGTGCCGCCCCTGCTCTACGGTCAGGCCTACGAAAAGGCTTTTCTGCTCGCCTGGGTCCATCAGGCCCTGAGCGGCAGCCCCGACGCCGCCCGGTTCAGCGCGCAGGAAAAGGACGCGGACATCGAAGAATTCAGGGAATTGAGCCAGGCGTATTTATCCATCAACCGCGCCCGGCTTCAGGATGCGCTGACCGACCTGATGCCCCTGCGGGAAGCGGGCGGAGAAATGTCGATCCTGAAAAAGGAGCTTTCCAAAAAAACCAAGCTCATGCCGCTGCGCAAGCTGTTCAGGCAGATTCCCTACCTGCTCATGAAGCTCAAGCCCTGCCTGATGATGTCGCCCCTGTCGGCATCCTATTTCCTGGATTCCGATTTCTATCATTTCGACATGATCATCTTTGACGAGGCGTCCCAGATTTTCCCCCAGGACGCCATCGGCGCCATCCTGCGCGGCGACCAGGCCATCATCGCCGGCGACGTCAAGCAGATGCCGCCCACTGATTTCTTTTCCGTGGAATCGGACGAGGAGGAAGAAGAGGAGAACGAGGAGGAGCTCAGCACGCCGCTGGGCGATTCCATCCTGGAGGAGGCGGATTTCACCCTGACGCCGCAGCAGCTGCTCTGGCATTACCGCAGCAGGGATGAGCAGCTGATCGCCTTTTCCAACCGGCATTTTTACGGCGATCGTCTCTACACCTTCCCCGGCAGCGATTCGCAGGCGGCGGATATGGGCGTGGAATACATTTTCGTTCCGGACGGCGTCTATGTCAAACGGCACAACGATCAGGAGGCCGAAATGTGCCTCAGGCTGATCCGGGAGCATTATGAAAAGCACCCCGGCCGGTCCCTGGGGGTAGTCGCCTTCAACGAAGCGCAGCAGGCGGCCATTGAAAGCCTGGTCTGGGAGGAACGGGAAAAGGACCCCGCCTTTGCCGACGCGCTGGACGCAAACCAGCTGGAGCCCTTCTTCATAAAAAACCTGGAAAACGTGCAGGGCGACGAACGGGACACCATCATTTTCAGTATCTGCTTCGGCCGCGGGCCCAATGGCAAATTCCGCTATCATTTCGGCCCGCTGGGAAAGGCCGGCGGCGAAAGGCGCCTCAACGTGGCGGTGACAAGGGCCAAATGCAACGTGAAGCTGGTGGGCTCCATTCACGCCGAGGATATCGACCTGGCCCGCGCCAAATCCGAAGGGGCGCGGATGCTCAGGTATTACATCGACTACGCCTCCCATCCGGACGCCCATTCAGACGGGGAAGCCCACGCCCGGGATGCTTTCGCCGACGCCGTCGCCCAATACCTGGAAAGTCAGGGCTGGATGGTCAAAAGAAACGTGGGCCGTTCCGCCTATACGGTGGATATCGCCGTATACGCAAAGGATGCGCCGGGCCGCTGCATCGCGGCGGTACAGTGCGACGGCGGCAATTACGCGTCGGCCCGCACCGCCTGCGACAGGGAAGTGATTCGCCGCGGGATGCTGGAAAACCTGAACTGGCGCATCGTGAACTGCTGGAGCGCCGATTGGTTCGTCCGTCCCGATGAAGCCCGCAGGGAGCTAAAGGAAAAGCTGCTGAACCTGACAGATGAAAAAAGCGCCGGCCCCGACCGGCGGGAGAATACCGGCGTTTCCCCCGTCCGGGAGCCCTCGGCGGAGGAAGCCGCGCTGCCCGATATCCCCTCCGCCGCCGTCACGCTGCCGGATTACAGCTTCGCCGCCCAGACGCGGTACCTTTCCTCCGATTTCCCTGACGGATATTCCGAATACATGCGGCGCATCCTGCATTGCATCCGCTGCGAGCAGCCCATCAGCGCAGGCCTGCTCTATAAGCGCATGGCGCCCTTGTGGGGCCGGCAGATCGCCAGCTCCTTCGTCCGGGATCAGGTGAACGGGCGGATTGAGCAGATGCAGGACGCAGTCAGGCTGCAGGACGGATATTATGTGCTGGCCGATTTCCGTCAGGCTCAGCCCCGGATGGCCGGCGACCGGGAGATCGACCAGATTTTCCCGGAAGAGCTGGAGGCTGATCTGGCCTTTGTGATCCGGCAGGCTTATGGCATGGAGCGTCAGGAAGCCATCGCCGCGGCGGCCCGGGTGATGGGCTACCAGAGAAGCGGGCCGAAAATCATTGCGTTCCTCAGCGACGCGCTGGACAGGCTGCAATCCAAGGGAAAAATCACCATCGTTCAGAATAAGGTGCAATGGAAGGAGGAAGATGCCTGATGGATGAAACTGTTTTGAATCCTTCCCTGCAAAAGCCCCGGAGCGAGGTGCAGACCGAGCTGAACACGGCGCTGGTGCAATCCGATGGATTGAAGAGCGGCACGCGGCTGAAAAACGGGGTAACGATCCTGGAAAAAATGGACGTCCCCTCCGGCGAAGCCGATCTGTACCTGTGCGAATACGAGGGAAGAAAGCTGGTGCTGAAGCATTACCGCCAGGCCCAGTCGCTGAAAAAAGAAGTAACGGAAACGCTCAAATCCATCCATTCCGAGTATGTGGCGCGGATCTATTCCGTGGGCACGCTGCTGGAGCGCAGCTATGAGATCGACGCGTATTTTCCCCTGGGAAGCCTGGAAGGAAAAAAGGCGCCCTATGAAACGATCAAAAAGAAAATCATCCCCCAGCTGAACGAGGGCCTGCACGCGCTGCACGAAAAGGGCATCCTGCACAAGGACCTGAAGCCCTCCAATATCATGCTGCGCACCCCGGATTACGATATCGCCCTGATCGACTTCGGCATCAGCTCCATCCTGGAAAACAACAGCACCGTGCTTTTGACGCAGACCGGCATGACGCCCCAGTACGCGGCCCCGGAAACCATGCAGGGCATGTTTATGGAGGAATCGGACTACTACGCCATGGGCATCACCCTGTGCGCCCTGTTTCAGGGCCATTCCCCCTTTCAGGGCATGGACGCGCAGCAGATTTCCCGCTTCATCGCCATTCAGCGGCTGCCCCTGCCGGAGGATATGCCGGCGGATCTGCAGGACCTGATCCTGGGGCTGACGTACGTGGACGTGACCAACCGGAAGGACAAGGCCAACCCGAACCGCCGCTGGACGTATGAAGAAGTGAAAAAATGGATCGCCGGGGAAAGGCAGAGCGTGCCCGGCAATCCCAACGGCGCGTTTCTGCAGGACGCTGAATTTGCCGGGAAGCAGTTTCCGGACCAGGCGTCGCTCACGGAGGAAATGATCCTGCAATGGGATTTGGGCAGAAAGATGCTGCTCCGCGGTGACCTGGCCAGAATGTTCCGCCGCTGCGCTCCCTCCAGCGCGCCTCTGTGCGCCGCGGCGCAGGAAAAGGCCAAGGCGGAAGGCGGCTATGACGATCTGGCATACTTTTACCTGCTCTACCAGCTGATGGAGCACAGGGAGCGCTTTGTATGGAAGGGAAAATCCTATGAGAATACCGTGGCCCTGGGAAACGATATGCTCTCCCGCCTGCAAAGCGGCGACAGCGCCGACACTCCCGCCTATACAGCCATGCTGCGGCAGGGCATCCTGTCCGCCTACGCTCGTCTCAACGGCATTGAGGACGGCCCGCAGCTGGCGGCCATCCGGGCAGCGGAGGAGGCCGCCGCCCAGCCGGACCTCACCCGCCAGGATATGAAACGGCTGCACTATCGCATCGCGTATCTGCTTTCCGGACAGAAAAAGCTGCTGATCGGCCAGGACAGCTTCTTTTCCCCGGAGGAGCTGGCGGCCCATATGCAGTCCCTGGCCGATCATTCCTTTGAATCCTTTCAGGCCTTCAGCCATTTGCTGGTACCGGACAGCGGTACGCTGGACGCGCAGTTTGAAGTCTGGCTGGAGGCCACGGAGCATGGCCAGGCGCTGACGGCCTGGCGGCAAATACTGACGCGCTGACGGAGGAAAAAACGATGAGCGGACCCAAAACTTCCCTGTATACCCTGACGCCCGAACAGCGACAGCGGGTCATGACCGCATATCTCAGGCGTTTTTTGCAGCGGGAGCACGCCGCGCTTTCCGCCCAGCTTGCGCAGCTGGAAAACAAAATGCGCCGGGCACAGGCCTACGATCCCGACAAAGCGCAGCCGGACGCGGAAAAGGTGAAGCGGCTGATCGAAAAATACGCCCCGCTGCTCACCCCGGATCTGCCGGACGACCGGGAGGAGATGAACAGCCAGATCGATGCATTGCGGGGCGCCCGTCAAACCCTCGCCAAAATGGATCGTTCGATGCAAAGCACGGTGAAAAAAGCAAAAGAAGCGTGGGAAAAGCGGACGGAGCAGGCGCTGCGCCAGGGCTATGGCGATATCCTGAACAGCGCCCTGGACGAAAAACGCGGTCAGCGGCAGCAGGAGCATCAAAAGCGGATGGAGCTGCTTAACGAAATCATTTCCTCGGCAGTAAGGGATGAAACGGCCGGGCAGGCCCAAAAGCTG
>Ga0310694_10003563_pt1 | contig 15270 bp, 9 predicted proteins | sample 174DNAGHGhighgp2_FD_203884 | JGI IMG/M metagenome (GOLD analysis project Ga0310694, IMG submission 203884) | Sheep rumen microbial communities from Palmerston North, Manawatu-Wanganui, New Zealand - 1742 DNA GHGhigh gp2 (v2) (version 2) | ecosystem: Host-associated > Mammals > Digestive system >... | reverse complement strand
GGATTCCTGTCGCAGGGTAATTTTACTGAGTTCCTCGCGATAGAACAGCAAGAGCAAGGCTACTCCCACACTGATGGATGCATCGGCAAAATTGAATACAGGACTGAAAAAGATGAACTCCTGACCACCCCATACGGGCACCCACGAGGGATAATGGGTGACGATGAGCGGAAAGTAGAACATATCCACCACCTTACCCATCAAGAAAGGAGCATAGCCCTGACCAAAGGGAACAAAATAAGAGACATACGACTCAGAGGCACCATTGAAGATCAACCCATAGAACATACAGTCAATCAGGTTGCCTGCAGCACCTGCCAGCACCATCACCATACAGACGATATATCCCGTCTTCGCATCCTGACGAACCTGTCGGATGATATACCAGGCGAGCCAGCAGATGGCGACTATACGGAACAGCGACAAGGCAATCTTGCTGCCAATCTCCATACCATAAGCCATACCGTTGTTTTCGATAAAGACAATCTTAAACCAGTCAAACACAGGGATGACCTCGTGCAGGCTCATGTTCGTCTTTACCCATATTTTGATGACTTGGTCAACAGCCAGAATGGCGACCACTAATAGTGTCGCCAATCCGCCTTTCTTACCCATCTTCTTCAAAAACAGCATTCTTACTTGCGATTCTGCTTCGATTCCACACTCAGAGTAGCATGGGGCACAGCACGCAGACGCTCCTTGGGAATCAGTTTTCCTGTGATACGGTCAATGCCATAGGTCTTATTCTCAATACGCACAAGCGCTGCTTTCAGTCCCTGAATGAATTTCTGCTGACGGCCGGCCATCTGGATCAGTTCCTCTTTCGTCTGGGTGGCACTACCCTCCTCCAGCACTTTGTAGGTGGGCGATGTGTCATCCACATCATTGCCATCTTTATTCATGAGAACATCCATCATCTGGTCGTAGTCTCTCTTGGCTAACGCCAGTTTCTCATTAATGATATTCCTGAACTCCTCGAGTTCGGCATCAGAATAACGCGTTTTTTCTTCCATAATTTTAGGATTTAGTAATTTTAATATTCAGTTGGTAGTCATCGAAGTCCACCAGCTGTCCATCATTGGCTTTCACCTCGATGGTATCGGCAAGGACTTGATTCTTGATATAGTCAGCAAAGGCACCTATCGCCTTCTCCATCTTCTCGTGAGGAGCGACACACACCTGTATGCGGTCAGTAATCTCAAAGCCGCTCTCCTTACGGATATTCTGTATACGGTTGATCAGCTCACGAGCTGTTCCCTCGTTCACCAAATCGTCAGTAAGCTCTACCTCCAAGGCTACGGTCAGGTTGCCCTCGTTGGCCACAAGCCATCCTGGGATATCCTCACTGATAATCTCCACATCTTCGAGCACAACCACCTGTTTCTCAGCACTTTCAGGTATGTCGAGTGCAATCTGTCCTTGAGCTTCCAACTCAGCAATCTGCTCCTGTGAGAGGGCGTCGACAGCGGCAGCCACACTCTTCATCAGTTTGCCGAACTTCTTACCCATCGTACGGAAGTTGCACTTCACTTTCTTCACCAGGATGCCTGCACCCTCCACGAACTTCAGTTCCTTGACGTTCACCTCGTTCTTGATCAGGTCCTTGACTGCCTCAATACGCTCCTTCTGGGTCTCATCCACAGCAGGAATCATCACTGACTGCAGCGGCTGGCGCACCTTGATATTCACCTTACGACGCAGAGCGAGTACCATTGACGTAATCTTCTGTGCCATCTCCATACGTGCCTCGAGGTCCTTGTCGATGAGTGTCTCATCGGCTTGTGGGAAACGATCGAGGTGTACGGAGTCGCACGCACCACCCAGGTCCTTATAAAGCCGATCGGCATAGAAGGGAGCGAAGGGAGCTAACAGTTTGGCGACGGTCATCAGACAGGTATAGAGTGTCTCGTAAGCACTCAGCTTGTCATCGTCCATCTCCTTTCCCCAGAAACGTTTACGGTTCAGGCGGACATACCAGTTGCTGAGGTCGTCGTTGACGAAGGCATCAATCAGTCGTCCGGCACGCGTAGGATCATAGTTCTCCAACTCTGCCTCCACACCCTTCACGAGGGTATTCAGACAAGAGAGTATCCAACGGTCGATCTCTGGTTTCTTGGCATTGTCCAAGCGAGCATATTTCTCTGGCTCATAGCCGTCTACGTTTGCATAGAGGGCAAAGAAGCTATACGTATTATATAAGGTGCCGAAGAACTTACGGCGCACCTCATCCACACCCTCTGGGTCGAACTTCAGGTTATCCCACGGCTCAGAATTGGTCAGCATATACAAGCGCACAGGGTCAGAGCCATATTTGCCAATCATATCGAAGGGGTTCACCACATTACCCACGTGCTTCGACATCTTGTTACCCTTGGCATCGAGTACCAATCCAGAAGAGATGACGTTCTTGAACGCTACGGAGTCGAAAATCATCGTCGCGATAGCATGCAGTGTGAAGAACCATCCACGCGTCTGGTCGACACCCTCGTTGATGAAGTCGCAAGGGAATGCGATGCGCTTGTCGATGAGTTCCTTGTTCTCAAACGGATAGTGGATCTGTGCATAAGGCATCGAACCAGAATCGAACCACACGTCGATGAGGTCGCTCTCACGCTTCATCGGCTTTCCTGTCTCGCTGACGAGTACGATATGATCCACATACGGGCGGTGAAGGTCGATACGGTCGTAGTTCTCCTGCGACATATCACCAGGCACGAATCCCTTCTCCTTCAGCGGATTGCTCTTCATGATGCCAGCAGCAACGGATTTCTCGATCTCCTGATACAGTTCCTCTACGCTACCTATGCACAACTCATGCCCATCCTCATCGCGCCAGATAGGTAACGGAGTACCCCAGAAGCGCGAACGGCTCAGGTTCCAGTCGTTCAGGTTCTCCAGCCAGTTGCCGAAGCGACCCGTTCCTGTGGACTCTGGTTGCCAGTTGATGGTCTTATTGAGTTCAAACATCCGCTCCTTCTTTGCCGTACTCTTGATAAACCAAGAGTCGAGGGGATAGTAGAGCACAGGTTTGTCTGTACGCCAGCAGTGCGGATAGTTATGCACATGTTTCTCGATCTTAAACACCTTGTTCTGTGCCTTCAGATCCATGCAGATACTGATGTCGAGTGTCTCGTCCTTGTCGGTGAGTGTCTCATCGTAGGCATTCTTGACGTAGCGACCAGCAAACTTATTCCACTCGTCAACGTTAACATACTTCTTGACGAAGTCGGCATCCAGATCATCGATGATGAAGTATTTGCCCTGCAGGTCGACCACAGGACGCTCGTTGCCTTTCTTGTCAATCAGCACGATAGGACAGATACCTGCTTTCTTGGCCACGAAAGCATCGTCGGCACCAAAGTTGGGCGCGATATGAACGATACCGGCACCATCGTCGGTTGTCACGTAGTCGCCAGGAATGACCTTAAAGGCATCGCCCATCGGCTGAATGGCTGGCATCAGTTGCTCGTACTCCATTCCCACGAGGTCAGTACCCTTATAATGAGCTACCACACGATAAGGAATCAGTTTGGCACCTTTCTCGTAGGCAGGCAGCTCACCACCGTCGGTGATGGCTCCCTCGGCAGGGAGATAGGCATTCAGACGAGCCTCAGCCAACACAATCGTGATCTTGTCGGCGGTATAGGGATTATAGGTCTCTACGGCCACATAGTCGATCTTCGGTCCTACACAGAGGGCAGAGTTGGCTGCCAAGGTCCAAGGTGTCGTTGTCCATGCGAGGAAATAGGGTGTTCCCCATTTCGTCATCTCGCTCTTGGGATTCTTCATCTTGAACATCGCCGTACAGGTTGTATCCTTCACGTCACGATAGCAACCTGGCTGGTTGAGCTCATGACTGGACAATCCTGTTCCTGCTGCCGGTGAGTATGGCTGAATGGTATAGCCCTTATAGAGCAGATCCTTCTGATAGAACTGCTTGAGCAACCACCAAAGCGTCTCGATATACTTATTGTCGTAGGTGATATAAGGATGGTCGAGGTCGACGAAATAGCCCATCTTCTCTGTGAGCTCACGCCACTCCTGCGTGTACATCATCACGTTCTCACGACACTTGCGGTTGTAATCCTCAGTCGAGATATAACGCTCTGACTCCTTGTTATCGATATCTGCCTTTGTGATACCCAACTCTTTCTCTACTCCCAGCTCTACGGGGAGTCCGTGAGTATCCCATCCGGCCTTACGCTTTACCTGATAACCCTTCATCGTCTTATAGCGATTGAAGGTATCCTTGATGGTACGTGCCAACACGTGGTGAATACCTGGGTGACCATTGGCAGAGGGGGGACCCTCGAAGAACACGAACTGAGGACATCCCTCGCGCTCATCAACAGAACGCCAGAAGATGTTCTGCTGCTGCCACATCTTTAAGATCTCATTATTCACCTGCGTCAGGTCTAATCCGTTGTATTCAGCGAATCTTTTGCTCATTTTTTATCCTTTTTGTATCTATTACCTATAAATTGCTTGCAAAGGTACTAATTACTAAGCAAAGCACCAAATTTTCAAACACAAAAAAATCGGGAGCCATTAACGACTCCCGATGATTTCAGACAGGTGGAAAACGATTATCCACCGAAGTTATCGTACATAATACTTTCTGGTTCGACGCCGAGCGAGTCGAGCATACCCACAACAGCCTTCGACATAGGACCAGGACCACACATATAGTACTCGATATCCTCTGGAGCCTCGTGGTCCTTCAGATAGGTCTCGTACATCACGTTGTGCACAAAGCCTGGAGTGTACTTCACGCCAGCGGCATCGGCAGCAGGATCTGGACGGTCGAGTGCCAGGTGGAAGTGGAAGTTGGGGTACTCCTTCTCCAAACTCAGGAAGTCGTCGAGATAGAACACCTCGTTGAGCGCACGTGCTCCGTAGAAATAGTGCATCTCGCGATCCTTGGTGTGCAGCGTCTTGGTCATGTGCATGATCTGCGCACGCAGCGGAGCCATACCGGCACCACCACCAACCCAGATCATCTCCTTCTTCGAGTCGAAGTGTGGGTGGAAATCGCCGAAAGGACCACTCATGATCACCTTGTCGCCTGGTTTCAGTGAGAAGATGTAACTAGAAGCGATACCTGGGTTCACATCCATGAAACCGCTGCGGTCGGCCTTGAACGGAGGTGTGGCGATACGAACGGTCAGCATGAACACATCACCCTCGGCAGGATAGTTGGCCATCGAGTAGGCACGGATGGTGTCCTCAGGGTTCTTACACTTGAGTGGGAACAATCCGAACTTCTCCCATGAAGGCAGATACTCGTCGCCAATGAGACTCTTGTCGATATCCTTGTCGTAGTCAATACAGTCGAACTTAGGAATCTTGATCTGTGCATACGAGCCAGGCAGGAAGTCCATGTGTTCGCCCTTAGGCAACTGCACCTTGAACTCCTTGATGAAGGTTGCCACGTTCTTGTTGGAGATAACGGTACACTCGTACTCCTTCACACCCAGGATACTCTCGTCTACGTGTATCTTCAGGTCGCCCTTCACCTTGCATTGGCAACCTAAACGCCAGTGGTCCTTGATCTGCTTACGTGTGAAGTGAGGCTTCTCAGAGTCGAGGATCTCACCACCGCCCTCGAGCACCTGCACCTTACACTGTCCGCAAGAGGCCTTACCGCCACAAGCCGAAGGCAGGAAGATACCGTTCTGGTTGAGCGTAGCCATCAGGTTGTTGCCCTGAGGTACGTTGAGCACCTTATCGCCATTCACTGTAATATTCACATTGCCGCTGGGGCTCAGATACTTCTTGGCCACCAACAGGATAATCACCAGTAAGATGATTACCAGGAGGAAAACTCCTATACTATATGCTATAAACTGAGCCATAACTTCAATTTTTCAATTCTTTAATTCTTAAATCTTATATGTTCAGTCCTGAGAAGCACATCATAGCCATAGCCATCAGACCTACGGTGATAAACACGATACCGAGGCCCTGCAAGGGCTTGGGCACGTCAGAGTACTGCATCTTCTCGCGGATGGCACCCATCGCCACGATGGCCAGCGCCCAACCGATACCTGAACCGAAGCCGTAGATGATGGCATCCCAAACAGAGGTGATGGCCTGCGAATTAGAGGGATCCATCAAGATGCGCTGCTGCATGAACAGTGAGGCACCCATGATGGCACAGTTAACAGCAATCAGCGGCAAGAAGATACCTAATGCTGCATAGAGTGATGGCGAGTATTTCTCGACCGTCATCTCCACGAGCTGCACCATACCTGCGATGACAGCGATGAAGAGGATGAACGACAGATAGCTGAGGTCGACACCCTCCACGAGGCAGTCGGGACCCAGCACCTTCGTCTGCAACAGATAGTTGACGGGCACGGTAACGGTGAGCACAAAGGTCACAGCAAGACCGAGTCCTAACGAGGTCTTCACCGTCTTCGACACAGCCAGATAAGAGCACATGCCGAGGAAGAAAGCGAAGATCATATTGTCGACAAAGATCGACCTGAACAGTAATGATATTGCGTGTTCCATACTTTTACATTTTTACTTTTTTACCTTCTTACTTTTTTACTTTTCCTTGTAAAAGTAAGCACGATGAACCCATATCACACATCCCACGAGAATCAGTGCCATAGCAGGCATCGTCATCATACCGTTATTCACATAACCGAAGTCGTAGCAGGCATCGGGGATGAGCTGGAAACCTAAGAGCGAACCACGTCCGAGCAGCTCACGAACAGCACCCACGATGACGAGAATCATAGCGTAGCCAAGACCGTTGCCCACACCGTCGAGGAACGAAGGCCAGGGTTTGTTTTGCATGGCGAACGCCTCCAGGCGACCCATCAGGATACAGTTGGTGATGATCAGTCCCACATATACCGACAGCTGCACGCTCACATCGTAAGCGAAAGCCTTCAGAATCTGAGAAACGATCGTTACCAATGCAGCCACCACCACCAGCTGCACCACGATACGGATGCGGTTAGGAATGGTGTTGCGGATAATCGAGATAATCACATTTGCAAAAGCGGTGATCACCGTCACAGCAAGTCCCATCACGATGGCAGGCTTGAGTTGCGCGGTGACAGCCAGCGCCGAACAGATGCCGAGCACCTGTCCCAGAATAGGATGGTCGAGGTTCAACGGATTGGTAAAAACCTCCTTATTTTGTTTACTGAATAATGCCATAGTCTTACTCCTCCACTACTTTAGTTGAATCAGTATTTGCAACAGTCTCGAGCATCTTGCCGATGGCGTAGGTATGAAAACCCTTCAAGCCGTCCTTCAGCATAGCATCAACGCCGTTCGAAGTCAGCGTAGCACCCGTCACACAGTCAACCTGTGTGTCAGGATCGTCCACCTTCTTCACGACAGAGAGCACCACGTTGCCCTGCTCGTCCCAGATCTTCTTGCCGATGAACTTCTCCTGCCACTCCTGTGAGTCCTTGATCTCGGCACCAAGGCCGGCAGTTTCACTCTCATGGTTGAAGTAAGCACCATAGACCTTTCCTTCCGGATCGATAGAGAGATAGCCGCTGATGCCTCCCCAAAGGCCCATACCCTTGAGCGATACAACAACGATGTTCTTACCATCAATCAGGCACTCATAAGCCTTCTGGCCGTTCTCTTCGTCCTCTTTCTCAGCCTTCACCACCTCGGCATACTTAGCCTCAGCCTCAGCGCCGTCGAGGTTGCGGATATTCAGCGAGTAGAGAATCTGCTTTTTCACGTCGAGGGCCACGTTAGCGTCCTGCATGGGTTTCAGCGCCTGATAGACGAACGCCAACAGGAAGGCCACGATGACCACGAGTATCGCACTATATATGATAATGTATGCGTTACTATTTGTATTTAACTTACTCATTGGGTACCTCCTCTCTTTAATCGTTTCGAAATATTACGCTCCACGACGAAGTGGTCGATGGTAGGCGCAAACATATTACCAAAGAAGATGGCGAGCATCATACCCTCAGGATAGCCGGCATTCATCACACGGATGATGATGGCCATCGCGCCAATCAGGAAACCGTAGATATACTGACCGGTAGTTGTGCGGCACGATGTCACGGGGTCGGTAGCCATAAACACGGCACCGAAGGCGAAGCCACCCATCGCGAAGTGCTGGCAGATGGTCAGATCAGACTTACCCGTTGCGTGGAAGAGGTAGGCCAACAGTGCGCCACCTACGAATACGCTCAGCATGGTGCGCCAAGAGGCGATGCCCATCCACAGCAGGATGAAGGCGCCGATGGCGATGGCCACGAGCGATGTCTCACCGATGGAGCCTGGGATGAATCCCAGAGCCATATCGAGCAGTGAGGCGTCGGGGGTGAGCCCCTGTCCTATCTGTCCCAGCGGTGTAGCAGCGGTGAATCCGTCGGGCAGGTCGTTACCCAACCCGAAGATACTGTTCTGTGCCACCCATATCTGGTCACCCGTCATTTTCGAGGGATAGGCGAAGAACAGGAACATACGCGCTGCGATGGCGGGATTGAAGATGTTCATACCCGTTCCACCGAAGATCTCCTTACAGAAGATCACGCTGAACGCACATGCCAATGCCAGCATCCACAGTGGACAGCCGATAGGGATGATCAGTGGGATGATGATACCACTGACGAGGTAACCCTCCTGAATCTCCTCTCCCTTCCACTGTGCCCAGGCAAACTCGATGCCGAGGCCGACAATATAACTCACGAGGATTTTCGGCAGTACGGCGAGGAAGCCGTAGCAGAATATCTCGAGGAACGAGGCCGTTGCCAGTGTTCCTGCGGCGAGATAGTTCTGGTAGCCGACATTATACATACCAAACAGCATGGCTGGCATCAGTGCGATGACCACCATACTCATGATGCGCTTCGAGTCGATGGCGTCGTGGATATTGACACCCGACTTAGCAGTATCGTTAGGCACAAGCGCAAACGTCTCAAAACCGTCGAAGACACTGCGGAAAGCATGCAGCTTGCCGCCCTCTTCGAAGCTTGGCCTCATCTTGTTAAATAAGTTTCTTATAGCACTCATGTCTCTATGCGTTTTCTTTACGTAAAATGTTCAGTCCTTCACGCACGATGCGTTGCAATTCTAACTTAGAGCTATCCACAAACTCAGCCAGCGCAAAGTCTTCAGGACTCACCTCGTAGATACCCAGTGCCTCCTGACGGTCGATATCGCCGGCGATGATAGCCTTGATGAGGTACTCGCCGTAGATATCCATCGGCAGCACCTTGTCGTACTCACCGCTCATGATCATGTGGCGCTCGCCACCCTTGATACGGGCATCGAGAACATACTGTTTCTTCTTGCCACAGCACCATAGATTCTGCAACCACGAGAAGTAGCTGCGGTTCACCGAGAACTGCTTGAAGCGCGGCAGAATCCATCCCAGCACTTCGTCGGCATCGTTGCCCTCAGGGATTACGGTGATCTCACTGGTGTGAGCACCCAGATAGCCGTCCTTGGTGGTGGGCTTGCCTGTCAGCACGTTACCATTGATGATACGCACGTTCTTCTGAGCGTCGTAGCTGTTGGCGAGCAGCGTTGAGAGTTCTTCGCCCACGAGCATATCGACATAGGCAGGTGCTTTCACCTCACTGCCGCAAAGGGCTACCGTACGGCGCAGGTCGACCTTACCCGTATTAAACAGTCGACCGATGAACAGCACGACCGTTGGATCGCCGATGGTCCATACCACCTCACCCTTGTTCACTGGGTCGACGTGATTTACCTGTACGCCCACGTTACCTGCAGGACAGGGACCGTCGAAGATGTTCAGCGTAGCATACTCTTCGATACCCTGCTTACGGATTTCTGCCTGGAAGTCGGGCTGGATGCCCAGTCCCACGTAGGTCTTCGCAATCTTCGAGAGCGCCTGGATGCCCGTCACGAAATCCTTCTCCTGTCCTTTGACCTCAAACTGGAAGTCGGCAGCCAGCGGTTTATCGCGCAGGGCAGACACGAAGATGGCCTTCGGCTGTGTCTCTGGATTGGTAGACACGGCATAGGGCAGCTGATCAATATAACCGAAAAGGCCAGCGTCCAACAGTTGTCGGATGACGGCCTTCCCATCCAGTGCTGCCACGTCCTTGCGACCGAAGTCAACAAACTCCTGCTGCTGATCCGCATCGACCTGTACACAGAGCACTTTTCTTCTCTCGCCACGAACCACCGCCTTGACGGTACCGCTCACTGGCGAGGCAAACTTCACATCGGGATACTGTTTGTTGATGAACAACGCATCCCCGGCCTTGACATGATCACCCTCCTTGACGACGACCTTGGGAATGACACCGGTGAAATCATCAGGTACAAGTGCGAACTTGCCATTCGACTTCAGCCGTATCTTCTTCTCCTCAGCCTTGCCTTTCAGGTTAATGTCCAAGCCTTTGTGTAAACGAATTACATGTTCGATTGCCATAATTAACCAATTAATTGAAATGATAGTTTGCCTGCAAAATTAATATATTTTAGGAATATGAGACTGAAAATATCGAGGAAAATGTTCCTCATCAGAAGATTTTGTCGTACATTTGCGGAAAAATTGCGGGGAGTTCGAAAATTTTGCAATCTCCATATATCAGATAATCATCAGTTATCAAGTAGCGAAGAGAAAAATAATATTCATCAGACAGCAAGTAGCGAAGTGAGAAAAATAAGACTGTTCCTCAACCGGTTGTTCTGGGTGCTCGTGGCGCTCTACGTCACCGTCATCGTGTTGGTGCACGTGCCTGCGGTGCAGCGTGCCATCGGCAGTCAGGTGGCGAAGGCCGTGGGGGAAGAGTTGGGTACGACGGTGCAGATAGGTCGTGTGGACCTGGGCTTCTTCAACCGTCTGGTGATCGACGATGTGCTCATCCTCGACCAACAGCAGAAGGAACTGTTGAATGCCCACCGTCTGACGACGAAGATCGACTTGCTGGCGCTCATGCAGGGGAAGGTATCCATCTCGTCGGTACAGGTTTTCGGTGCCCACCTGAAGATTTACCGTCGCACCGCCTCGTCGCCCACGAATATCCAGTTTGTGCTCGACTCGCTCGCTTCGAAGGATACCACCACCCATACCCCACTCGACTTGCGCATCAACTCGCTCATCATGCGCCATTCGAGTGTGAGCTACGACCAGTACGACCAGCCGCTGACGCCTCGGCGCTTCAACGTGAAGCATCTGTTGGCGAAGGATATCAGCGCCCATATCCAGTTGAAGACGCTGAAGGACGACTCCATCCACGTGGCGGTGAAGCGCTTGTCACTCCGCGAGCAGTCGGGGCTGAGGATTGAGAAGCTGGCGTTCAGGCTCACTGGCGGTCGCGACTCCGCCCGTCTGGAGGATTTCTACCTCAAGCTGCCGGCGAGTGTGCTCGAGATTCCTGTGCTCACCGCCTCCTACCGTTGGAAGGATGACCAGCCCGATGTGAGCACCCTGCGTTTCAGCGGCGATATCCACAACTCGTCGGTCACCCCGTCGGACCTGTCGCCTTTCGAGCCGTCGCTCCAGTCGCTGCACGAACCCGTCTACCTGTCGACGGCATTCAGCGGCACCCCCAAGCGCATCCAGATAAAGCAGTTGAATATGCGTAGCGACACCGGATTCCAACTGTTGGGTAACGGCACACTCGACCTGAGCGACGAGCAGCCCGCGTGGTCGGCTACCCTCCAGCGCCTGCAGTTCACCGGCCATACCATTCAGTCACTGGCCCAGGCTCTGCAGCAGCGCCACATCACCCTGCCGGCGGCGGTCACCCGTCTGGGCAACATCCAGCTACAGGGAGCGTTCAGTGGCGAACACGGGGCGATGAAGGCCGACAGTCGGTTGACGACGGATGCCGGCAGCGCGACGCTCACCGCCTCGATGAACAGTCAGCGCGAGTTCACCGCCGATGTCACCACCAACGACCTGCAACTGCATCAGCTGTTGGACAACGCGCAGCTGGGTAGTCTCTCCGCACAGCTCCACGCCAGTGGCTCGCTGCCCAAAGGAGAGAGTCCGCAGGTGAATGTCGAAGGCACCATCAACCAGGTGGATTTCAAGGGCTATAGCTACCGCGATATTCAGTTGAACGGACATTACGACACAGCGCTGATGAGCGGACAGTTTGCTGTGGACGACCCGAACCTGCGGGCCGACCTCACCGCCGAGATCCGTCATGCCAAGCAACATGATATACATATAGAAGGTACGATAGGACAGCTGGCACTCAAGGCCCTGCACCTCACCGACCGCTGGGGCGACGCCCATCTCTCGGGCGATGTCTATGCCGACCTCACCGCCAATACGCTCAACGACGCGCAGGGTGCCATCGATATCCGACAGTTTACGCTCCGCAACCTCAGCGACGACGATACCTTCGTGGTCGACCACCTCGGTGTGCTGCTCGGCTACGACGACGAGGGCACCCACTTCGTAGAGCTCGACAGCGACTTCGCCACAGCGATGCTCAAGGGCGACTTCACCTACGAGACGCTGCCGCAGAGCTTCATCAACTTGCTCGGCACCCGACTGCCCACCCTGCCCGGTCTGCCGAAGACCAGGACGAACGGCCGTAATAACTTCACCCTCGACCTCACCGTCAGCGACAGCCGCTGGCTACAACGCTTCTTCGGCGTGAACGCCACGCTGCACCGTCCGCTCGAGCTCCATGCCGTAGTGAACGATGCCATGAACACCCTGCAGCTCGATGCCGCTGTCGAAGAGCTCGCCTACAACGGCGGCTACTACCGCGACGCGAATATCAGCGTCACCTCGCCCGGCGACTCGCTGAAGTGCGAGATGGCGATGACGAAGGTGACGGGCGACGGCGACATGATGAACTGGCAACTGCTGGCCCATGCCGCCAACAACAACCTGACTACCTCGCTGCGCTGGCACAACTTCCGTGAGGAGAGTCCCAAGCGCGGACAGTTCAACGCCATCACCACGCTCTACGACAACCTGCTCGGCAAGCCCGAGGCACATATCAAGGTGCAGCCCTCGCACATCATCATGAACAACGAGACGTGGGAGATGGAGCCCTCCGACATCGTCTACACCGACAAGCACGCCGACTTCTACCAGTTTTCGCTCCACAGCGCTGACAGACAGCAGCACATCGTCGTCGACGGCACCGCCTCGACGGATATCCGCGATACCGTACACGTGGACCTGAAGAATGTCGACGTGGCCTATATCCTCGACCTGGTCAACTTCCACTCCGTCGACTTCGGCGGCAAGGCATCGGGCCACGCCTTCGTCAGCGCACCCTTCAGTGAGATGACTGCCCACGCCAACCTGACCGTCCACGACTTCACCTTCGAAGACGGACGCATGGGAACACTCCACGCCCTCGTCGACTGGAACAGCGAGGAGGAGCAGATCGACATCCACGCCATCGCCAACGACGGCAAGAACGCACAGACACACATCAACGGCTACGTGTCGCCGACACGCGAGTTCATCGACCTCGACATCTTCGCCGACGGCACCTACCTCGACTTCATGCACTCGTTCACCAAGAGCTTCATCAGCCAGATTACCGGTCATGCCCACGGCACCGTCAGACTCGCAGGACCGCTCGACGCCATCAACCTCACCGGACAGCTCACGGCCGACGGCGAGGCCACCATCACACCGCTCAATACCACCTACCAGCTGAAGAACGACACCGTAGACTTCCTCTACAACGAGATAGAGCTGCGCCACCAACTGCTCACCGACAAGCACGGCAACCGAGGCTACCTCACCGGAGGCATCCACCACCAGTGCCTGAAACGACTCACCTACGACCTCTACCTCGATGCCGACAACCTACTGGCCTACGACTTCGAGAACTTCGGCGAGAGTAATATCTGCGGCAACGTCTTCGCCACCGGCAATGTCGACATCCACGGACGCAGCGGCGAGGTGACCATCAACGTCGACGTCACCCCACAGCGAGGCAGCACCTTCTACTACAACGCTGCCAAGACCGGCGCCGTAGAAGACCAGGGCTTCGTGGTGTGGAACGCACCGAAGACCACCACCGCCGACGGCACCCTCATCATGGAGCACCCCGAGATAGAGATACCCACCGACATCTATATCAACTTCCACCTCGACATCACCACCGACGTGGCACTCAAGCTGCTCATGGACGAACGCTCCAACGACTATATCACCCTCGTGGGCAGCGGCGACCTGCACGCCATGTTCTACAACAAAGGACCCTTCCAGATGTTCGGCACCTACACCGTCGACCACGGCAGCTACGGACTCACCATCCAGAGCCTCATACACAAGAAGTTCACCTTCAACGAGGGAGGAACCATCATCTTCGCCGGCGACCCCTACAACGCCACACTCAACCTACAGGCCATGCACATCGTACAGGGCGTGTCGCTCTCCGACCTGAACATCGGCAACTCGTTCTCCACCAACACCGTACGGGTGAACTGTCTGATGAACATCACCGGACAGCCGCGACAGCCGAAGGTGGACTTCGACCTCCAGCTGCCCAACGTCAACGCCGAGGAAGCACAGATGATTCGCGCCGTCATCAATACCGAACAGGAGATGAACCAACAGGTGCTCTACCTGCTCGGCGTGGGACGATTCTACACCCAGGGCGCCAACAACGCACAGAGCACCAGCAGCGACCGCACATCGCTCGCCATGTCGAGCCTGCTCTCAGGAACGCTCAGCGGACAAATCAACAACCTGCTCAACAGCGTCATCAAGAGCGACAACTGGAACTTCGGCGCCAATATCTCTACCGGTAGCGAGGGATGGAACAACGCCGAGTACGAGGGTATCATCAGCGGACGAATGCTCAACAACCGACTGCTCGTCAACGGACAGTTCGGCTACCGCGACAACGCCACCAATGCCACTCCGTCGTTCATCGGCGATTTCGACATCCGCTACCTCCTGAAGCGCAACGGCAACATCGCCGTCAAGTTCTACAACCAGACCAACGACCGCTACTTCACCCGCACGGCGCTCAACACGCAGGGCATCGGACTCATCATCAAGAAGGACTTCAACGGCCTCAGCGACCTGTTCAGCAAGAAAAAGAAAATAGGCAGCGAGGAAAAGGCGAAAGATGAAAAGGCTGATTCGAAAGAAAAGAATGACAAGTCTTCAAAGGAAAAGGTTTCGAAGGCTAAGTCTGAGCCCGAGGCGAAGGCTAAGACCGAGCCAGCAAAAGCCCCGCTCGTCGCAAAACCGAAGCCCGACATCACCGCGAAGCCGCAAAAGCAGCCCGACTACTCCGAGGAGCCGCGCGGCAACAATACCTCCTGGATCATTTTCAATCAGAAGATATAAACTACCAT
>Ga0310694_10003562_pt1 | contig 15270 bp, 8 predicted proteins | sample 174DNAGHGhighgp2_FD_203884 | JGI IMG/M metagenome (GOLD analysis project Ga0310694, IMG submission 203884) | Sheep rumen microbial communities from Palmerston North, Manawatu-Wanganui, New Zealand - 1742 DNA GHGhigh gp2 (v2) (version 2) | ecosystem: Host-associated > Mammals > Digestive system >... | reverse complement strand
CCACGCGGCAACTGCCTCATACACTTCTATAAATATTATACCTGATGTTATTCCCGATTGAAACCAGTAATTATAAGAAACTGATGAAGACACTACAGTTGCATTGTCCGGAATGTCAGGATTTGCACAGTAGTAATATGTTATTTCATTCGTTCCTACTATATTTTCTGATAATCCGAAAAAATTAGTTGAAGGATAACTTTGTGAAATGTATGTATCATAATTCTCATATCCATTGACACTATAATTGTTTCCATCCCTTAAAGACTCAAATCTCTCCGCTGTTAATGGGACAGACCTATCGTAATCATACAAATCTTCCCATTTATCGTCTTCACTTAAAAAGTGAACCGGAAACGGATAAACAATTGCTTTTATTGTTCCATCTTTTTGAGCAAAATGCTTGACACATTCTTCCCTCAGTGAGACAACCTCAAATTCGTCTGATGATTTCTTTTTTTCAGCAATTTCCAGTTCGTAATCTTTCTTTTCGATAGTTTTATAATCATTATAACCATTAGACGCATCATTGTTGTTGTCTGTAGCCAGTATGTTTATTGTTGCTGTAGCCAGCAAGCACAAAACAATTATCACAGATAATACCCTTTTCATATAACCACCTTTCATTACTCAGCCTATAGTACTCGACCGATAAATATTATTTTTTGTGTGCGTGAAACAATTTTTCACGCATATATAGTACTGCATGAACTCAAAAAAAACTACATTTTGGGACAAACGTGCGTTTTTTTGGGATAAACGTTAAATTTTTTCGTATTTTTGAGTTGACAATCTCGTAATCATATGACCGAAATGTATTTCAATGCCTATTTTGTTTTTTCGCTTTTTTGACCTGTTGTTGTATAATGTGAGCAAAAAACTGTATAATATATGTGTTTGATAGTTACATCCGTAAAACTCACAACCAATCTTTTCGAGGTTCATCATGATAACAATTGCCATTTGTGACGACAACGCTGAGTTTTCAACTATGTTGTCTGAAAAAATAAATAGTCTTATCAGCTCCAGTTTAAACAAAACGTGCATGTATAATGTATTGAGTCCGTTCAATGGTGGACGAATGTATCTTGAAGCAACAAAAGATTATGTTATCGATGCCTTGTTTCTAGATATAGATATGCCAGAAATTGGAGGCTTTGAACTTGCAGAAAGATTAAAAGATTTAAAACATATTCCTTTAATAATCTTTGTTTCGAGCTTTGACAACATGGTTTATGGTTCATTCAATTATTCTCCGTTTGGATTTGTCAGAAAATCCAATCTAGATTATGATCTAAAACAAACCATGGAAAGAGTTATTTCTCACTTTAACCAGGATGAAAAAACAATTACTCTGCATACAAAAGACGGTATACATAATATCAAGATTTCAAAAATATTGTATGTGGAATGCAAAAATAATTATTACACAGTTAAGGAAACATCGAATGCAGTTTATACCTGTCGAGGCTCAATCACTTCAATTGATAAAGAACTTGTATATTCGTATTTCTTTAAAGTACACGCAGCATTTATTGTTAACATTAAGCATATTCGTTCTTTTTATGCTAAAGATGGTTGCGTAGAAATGTCTGACGGAGTAAAGATTTATATTGGCAAACGCAGGATAGCAGCCTTCAAGAGAGCATATCTTGATTATTTGAGAAAGGGGATATGAAATGATTTTTTTCGAATTTGCAATGTCTCTTTTTGATTGTATTCTCGGTGCATGCTCTATATCGATTTTTAATAGAAAAAGCATTAATCCAAAGAAAAACAAATTTCTGATTCCTGCAATTGTTATTATTTTCGGTTTTTCAATTCTGAACTACTATCTTTTGCCGAATCATACTGTTATTTCACCATTAATATTTATGATACTTAGCTCAGTATACGGAGCAATAATCGCAGATAATAATCATTTTCGCGGTGCTGTATCAGGTGCTGTTTTCACAACACATTTAGTTTTGTTAAGTGCGTTCATACATTCTATATTTCTCGTTTTTATCGATAACAGAAGTTTAATTGAACAGGGATCCTTTTCATTTGAGAGAATAATGTTTCTGTTAATTACCAAAATTGTGCTAATTGCCTCATTTTTATTAGCTAAGCGCTTTATTGAAAAAACTACCACCCTTGATTTGAAGAGCTATATACTGATATTTGTTATTTCCATATTATCAACATTGAGTCTTTATTCATTAATAAGTAATCTTTCTTCAGACTTCAATCCTAGTGTTAAAGCTCAAACATTGACATTATCATTCTCAATATTTGTAATAAACACTCTTATTAAATTGCTGATCTATTATATCAATCGCCTTAACAAAGAAAAATACGATTCAATGGTTTTGATAAAAAAGATGAATGCTGATGTGACAAAAAACGCAGAGATAAGTAGGATATATAAGGAAATATCTCTTATTCGTCATGACACCGGTCAGCATCTTACAATAATCAATGAATACCTTAACCGAGGAGACATTGAAGGTTGCAAGGGATACATATCTAAATTATGGCCAGCACTTAATAGAATTCCCTCTTTTCTAAAAACCGGAAACGAAACACTTGACACCATCATCAATTCAAAAATCGCTTTGCTCAATGACACACAAATTGTTGCAACCGGAAATGTTGACTTTTTAAAGGATATGAAAGAAGTAGACATTGTCAGCTTGTTTGGAAACATTCTTGACAACGCAATTGAAGCGACAAGAGAATCACATAAAAAACTTATTGAGCTGCGATTTACCAGTCACAATCAGAGCAATATCATAATCTGTAAAAACACAACTGCACATCCTGTGCTACGAAACAATAAAGATTTATCTTCAACAAAGCCCAATCCTGAATTCCACGGATATGGAACAATGATAATCAAAAAGATAGTTGCTGAATATAACGGAATTCTGGATTTTTTTGAGGAAGATGATATGTTTGGAATAGAAATGGTTTTCCCTAGAATTAATTGATTGTTCTTTTGGGGGTGAGATTAATAATCCATGTTGTATCTTTTGGGCTATGGCCGAGTGTGCTGCTATAGCCATATGCGTCTCAAAACATACTTGCACAAAAAACAGCGCTTTTAGTTGTACACATTCACCTTACAAGTTACACAAAATACATATAAGGTCATTTTGGTTTCTGTTATATAGTTATATAATGTTCCCGTGAACCGCCCATGACTGAAGTCACAGATTTTCTCAACAATCATAAACAATTTGGGTTCATATTACAATAAGCAAAAAAGAGTGGACACAACCATACTTTTGTGATAAAGTTATCCCAGAGGTGATTGGTTTGGTTCAGGTTATAATTTTTGTTATTCTGATTGCATCTGTTGTTGTTTCAATTTTTATTTCCAGAGAAAAAAGTGTTTTTTCCAGGGTGCTGATGCTTTGTTTTGTCCCTGTCTCTTACGCATTATCTGTTCTTCTTGCGAGAATAGGAACATGGAATTTCATCTCTGATGCGATAGCATCGCTGATTATCAGAAAAGCTAATATTACCGACCTGACTGAGGCTTCCAGTTCTCTGGACACAGGCATTCTCGAAGTCATTTCGTTTGTATTCGTGCACATTTTCATAGTAGTTGTCTTCGTTGCACTTCTTTTCGGATTCCGTATTCTTGTAAAATACCTTGATTCGAAAAAAGAAAGAAACAAAAACAGAATAGCTGTGGCGGTATTGTCCGGTGTCTTTTCGTTCTTTGTATGCCTGCTTTCAATTCTGCCACTTTCACTGACAGCAAATATATCTGAAGAAACAGTAAACAGCAGATATTCTGAGCAGTACAGATCTTCAAGCGTATCGGGAACATATTCGGTCCTGAGTGAAATATATAGCGCACTTGAACCAGATTCCCCGCTCGGATTTGTTTGTACCTATACCGGAATCAGGCCCATTCATGATGTTACAACATCTGTATTGTCAGGAAGAACAGTAACCACAAACGAGGGTGAAAAGAAGGATGTGGACTGCACATTATTCGGGAACCTCATTCTCAGAGACACTTTCGATGTGCTGGTAATTACAGATAAGTTCGACAAACACGAAGTGCTGAATATGACTAATGTTGTTCAGGCATACAATGTCCTGGACAGCATTAAAAAGAATTCTACTCTTCACGACGTCGCAGATGAACTCTCAAAGCACTACTTTGTTGATGTTTTGACCGAAAAAGACAAATATAAAATCGTAATATACCTGATTATTCAACTCTACCTGAAAGGATGATTTTTTTATGAAACTATCTGTCTGTTCCGGAGGATACACAAGATTCTTCATTCACGACTCGAGCGAGGCCCTCAGATACTATGCAAGTCTGGGCTATCAGGCAATTGACCTGTCTATAGACAATGCATATGAAGGACTTCTGGATGACCCTGACGGTTCGAATGCAAAAACAATCAAGAAAGTTGCAAAGGAGTGCAATCTTCTGCTCTACCAGGCACATGCCCCCGGAGCAAATGAACCAACAAACCCGAAACTGGCAAAAGACATTGCAAAAGCTATCGAAGTGTGCGGATATCTTGACATCGAGAATCTTGTCATCCACCCATTTATGGCCGACGATGTTTCTCAGGCAATTCCTCTGAATGTCGAATATTTCTCGCAGTTCATTCCTCTTCTGGATAAAACGGGCGTCAAGCTCTGTGCCGAGAACCTTGGCAATTTCAATGATGTCCGCCACTATTTCAAAACCGCAGAAATGCTGAATGCACTAGTGGAAAAATTCGGCAAGAAATATATGAAGGTATGCTGGGATACCGGTCATGGAAACCTGACAAATCAGGATCAGTACGAAAATGTAACGAAAATCGGGGATAACCTAGGCTGCGTTCATGTTCATGACAATTACTACCCAATATTTGTTCCGGGCGAACAATACGCTTTCGACGCTCACAACTTCCCTCTGTTCGGAAACATAAACTTTGACGCCTTCATTCAGGCATTGATAGACATAGGTTACAAAGGCACATTCAATCTTGAGACGGATACTCCGAACAGACGTGGACACAGGGACTTTGTCTACAATGGCGAAGTGACTCTCAAACTCAAGCCAATCCCATTTGAAATAAGAAGAAAATCCGATGAGATGCTCTTCTACATAGGAAAGTACATGCTCGAGACTTACGGTCTCTGGGAAGATTAATCACAAATACAGCAAAAAAGCGCCGATTTCAGCACAGACCGATTTCGGCGTTTTTTTGCAATGTGTTTTTCTATGTTATTTTTGTTTTTTCTTTTTTATTACTATTATTACCACTACAACAGCCGCTGCGACAACTACAACTGACACGATTATTATAATTATCGGAACAATGCTGTTTCCGGTTTTTTTGAGTGCCTCTTCAGCTGCAGCAAGTTTTTCAAGCACTTCTTTCGGAACAAGTTTTTTCTGTTCTTCTGTCAGTTCCTCGTATGCTTTTCTTACCGCCTCAATGGCATCTTTGTCATTTGGTGTAATTTTGTTTGCGTCCGGAAGAGAAAGGATACCTGTTATCACATCTGCCGCTTTGAGTTTGTCGACGATTTCCTGCGGAACGAGCAATTTTTGCGCATCTGTCAGTTTGTCAAAAGCATCCATTGCGGCTTTGACAGCATCTTTATCTGCAGAAGTGAGTTTGTCGCAATCAGGCAAAGTTACAACAGCTAGTGTAACTTCAGAAGCCATTAGTTTGTCGACTATCTCAGGCGGAACCAGTTTCTTCTGTTCGTCTGTAAGTGCCTCATACGCCTTTTTGGCTGCTTCTATTGCTTCCTTGTCGTCAGGTGTAATCTTATCGATCATCGGCAGCGAGTCTATATCAACTGCAACATCGTATGCGAGCAGTTTGTCGGCGATTGCAGGAAGAACAAGTTTTTTCTGTTCATCTGTGAGTTCGTCATATGCTTTTTGGGCTGCTTTTATGGCATCTGCATCATCAAGTGAAAAATCTTCATCTCCTATTACTTTGACAATTTCTTCTATTTTTTCATCGACATTCTCATCACCCGATGACACCAGACTCAAAAATACAAATTCGGGCCTGTAAGTCCACTCTCTATAAATAGGTGTACCATCCTGACTCTTAATACAATTATCGTAATGCCATTCAACAAGCGCGTAATCAGTATCCAATGATAACATTTTAAAAGGATTGTGCATGGAAACCCTGGGTATTGGGAATTCGTATCTGTCAAAGTTGAAGATGTAACCGAAATCCGCTTCCAACGCAAAATAGCCAAGCACAAGATTCCCACCAAGATGACCTTCAACCTGATATTGCGGATCAACCCCTTCTACCGGATAATCATGAGACCAGAATGAATTCGTTATTGTGTAGTGAGCATCGGAAGGCAGCGTTATTTCAGGCTTCGATGTATCAACTGATCCGATTGTAGGCAGCTTTATATCAGGATACACAAAATTAATTTCTTTTAGCCAGATTGCATATACTGTTATGTCTCTTGTCACCGGTGTTTCAAATAAACCTCTGTCAACAAAACTGACAGACTGGTATTCGCTTGCGGACTTCATTTCAGAAAGTGGCTTTGTGTGATAACATGCGATTATGTGTCCGTCTTTTGTCCATGTATACGTGCTGAACGGCTGCAGGGTATCATACAGACTTGCACCATCTTCAACTTCAACTACGATGTCATCAATAAATCCACCCATGTCAATGGTAACGTTGTGTCCGCCCTTTTGGGTATTTACATAGAGTACAACTGCCGTTTCGCCCTCACCTACTATTGAAAAATTAAAAGTAGCTATTTCTTCTCCTTTTTTCACTTTCACCGGTGAGTCAGGACAATCCAGAACATATTCAAAACAGTTATCTGACCACCCTATCATTTTTCCTAACTCACTATGTGTTGTGTTAGCACCTTTAAACTGCACCTTGCTGCTGTCAAATATCGCCTTCAGTGACAGATATGTGAGTTCGAGATCATCAGGAGCGACAAACTGCAGGATTACGTAATCTTCGCCAACTTTATATTCCTGGGCGGGAATATCCGGACAAAAATCCGAAGTTCCGGAAAGTTTAAGGGTCTTTTCATGAGGTTCTGTCAAATCCTCTCCGGAAGGAGCTATTGTTGTAGAAACAGAATATTCATCTTTGTGTTCTTTGTTTACAATGCCGTCTTTAACAACGAAAATCACGTTATCAGTCGGTGCGTTTTCGGCATAATCACTTCCCTGTGTATCGCCTTCGGAAACCAGTGTGAGCGTTATTACCTGGAGATCGATGTTAGCCATTCCGAAATCGTTTGAATAAACCTGGAAAGGAATTCTCACAAGGACAATATCTCCGTTCTGTGCATTGAATGCATTGGCGTTGCCCATATAGTGGAGCGTCATTCTTCCGCGACCTTCCGTTTCGGATTCGGCCCATGGTTCGAAGTAATACTCACCGTATTCGGATATGTCAGGTATTACATTAATCTGCTCACCTGCTGTTCCGGGTGTTTCATCGGGAAATGAATCAACAAACTCGAGAGATTCTTCATCGTATGTGAGTTCGAAATCAAATTCTGAAATCTTGTATCCGGGAGCACAGATTCTGTATTCCACAATAATAATGTGCTCTTCCTCATCCCCGAAATAGCGTGCTATTGCGTCATATCCTGTCAATGCTGCCGGGAAGAAATTTGAAGTCTCTTCGATCACCAGCTCGTATCCTTCGTATATCGAAGCAGCATTTACAGTTGTCAAAAGAAAAGCGACGAGAAGTGCATAGATAAAGATATGTGTCAATGTGTTAACCGGTTTTCTCATTGTTTTTTTCCTTTGCGTGCTTTTTTTGAATTCTGATAGCGTTATGGCAGAAAATGCCACTACGTTTCAAGACAGAATTATTGTAACATACATGTCTGAAAAAAACAAATACATGAGCAAGTCAAATGAAACCCCTTCTTTTTTCAAAATCAACATTATTTCTCAGAAGTCCAAACTATTGACATTTGCATTATTTTTTACTAAAATATACCAAACAAAAATATTTTAAAAGGCAGATGACAATGAGTTCTGACAGCGACGGTAGTTACCGAAGTAACAATTTAATAGATCAGTAATACTCTCCAAACCTGGATTAATATACAGGCTTGGATTTTTTTGCCTAAATTTAGGAGGATTGTTTTTTATTATGGACGTGCCTTTATGGTTGCAGGTTATATTACAGCTCCTGCTCCAATTTATTCTCATCTTTTTGAATGCGGTGTTCGCATGTGCCGAAATCGCCGTCATTGAAATCAAAGGTACAAAGTTAGACAAACTAGCTGAAGACGGAAACAAGAAAGCCAGATCACTCAAAAAACTGGTGGACAGACCGGAAAAATTCCTGTCCACAATTCAGGTTGCAATTACTCTCTCAGGATTTCTTGCCAGTGCATTTGCTGCCGAAAACTTCAGTGTTTATATAGTTAATGCTCTCAGTGGAAAAATCGGGATGTCGGACGGACTCATCAATACTATTTCCGTCATTCTCATCACACTTATTCTCTCCTATATAACCCTTATATTCGGAGAACTCGTTCCCAAAAGACTTGCAATAAAGAATCCTGTTCGGGCTTCCCTGGCACTTACAGGCATTGTCAGATTCGCTTCAATCATTTTTGCGCCTCTGGTCAAACTTCTTTCGCTCTCCACAAATGGTGTTCTGAGACTCATGAAAATTGATCCGAACGCGGACGACTCGGACGTTTCTGAAGAAGACATACGCATGATGGCGGATGCAGGTTCAGAGAGTGGATCAATTGACGAAGAAGCGAATGAGATGATTCAGAACGTTTTCGAATTTGATGACATCACAGTCGGAGAAATATCCACTCACAGAACAGAAATAATCGCACTGTTCCAGGAAGATTCCGATGAGGACTGGGCAAAGACCATTGATGAGGAAATACATACATTCTACCCTGTGGTCGATGAGGATCTAGATCATATAACAGGACTTCTTGTCGCTGAAAAGTATTTCAGACTGAAGGACAAATCCAGGGCAAATGTTCTCGCAAATGCTGTTGAAAAGCCAAAATACGTCGCTCAGGTAATGAAAGCCGACATGCTTTTCAAAGAGATGAAAAAGGAACAGAAAACAATTGCCATTGTCGTAGATGAATATGGCGGAACTTACGGAATAATAACGCTTAACGACCTGATTGAAGAAATAGTCGGAGATTTCAACGAGAGTGAAGATGATGCGGAAATCTATGTGAAAGAATCAGGCAACGGCTACCTTGTTTCAGGTTTGTCGGAAAAAGAGACTTTCGAAGAACTGTTTGACATTGATCTTGAATCCGATGCTGCAACAGTGGGAGGATGGGTAACTGAAAAACTCGAGCAGATACCCGATGTCAAAGACGAATTCATTTATGACCACATAAAGGTTGTCGTGACGAAGGTCAGCAATACAAGGGTTCTTGAAATATATGCTGAAAAACTTCCTGAAGAATCAGAAGAATCCGATGAGAGTCAGGAAAATACCGAGAACCACAATTAACAATTAAGATCAGCCAGACTTTTTTGGCTGATTTTTGTTGCAAACAACAGTTCATGATAGTAAAATAGATTCGTTATTTTTTTGAGAAAGGCAGATAGTATGACCGGACAGAACAAAGTCGGAAACAAGCTCGCGGATACACCAATCCCGAAACTGATTGTCACTCTCTCCGTACCCAGCGTTATATCCATGCTCATAACAAACATTTACAACCTTGTAGATACTGCGTTTGTGGGCAAACTGGGAACAAGTGCGAGCGGAGCAGTGGGAATTGTTTTCGGTTTCATGGCAATAATCCAGGCATTCGGATTCATGTTCGGGCAGGGCGCAGGAAGCATTATTTCCAGATCACTGGGAAGAAATGATCGTGAAAATGCAGATGTCAATGCGACAGCAGGATTTGTTGGATCATTTGTTTTCGGATTGCTTATAACACTGTTCGGATTCATTTTTCTCGACGATATAGTAATGCTCCTCGGGAGCACTGAAACCATCTTCCCTTATGCCAAAACTTACATTTCATATATTCTTGTTGCCTCACCCTTCATGAGCAGCAGTCTGACAATGAACAACATTCTCAGATATGAAGGTAAAGCAAATCTCGGAATGATAGGCCTTATGACGGGTGCAATCCTGAACATGATCGGTGACCCGATTTTCATGTTCGTAATGGACATGGGCATATCCGGCGCAGGGCTTTCAACAGCTCTCAGTCAGCTCCTCAGCTGGGTTATTCTTCTGATGATGTTCATTTTGAAAAAGTCTTCTTCAAGAATTACTTTCAGAAACGTCAGCAAGTCAAATGGAATGGTGTATGCAAATATCATGACAACAGGCTTTCCGAGTCTGTTGAGACAGGCACTGAACAGCCTGACGACTGTAATGCTCAATTCTCAATGTGCTGTCTACGGAGATGCGGCTGTTGCAGGCATGAGCATTGTTTCAAGAATTATATTCTTTGCCTTCTCGGTTGCGCTTGGAGTCGGACAGGGGTTCCAGCCCGTATCTGCGTACAACTACGGCGCAGGAAAATATGACAGGGTGAGAAAAGGATTCAGATTTACATGCGTCGCTTCAGAAGGAATTATAATCGTAGGCTGTGTTATTCTGTTCATTTTCGCAAAACAGCTCGTAGGGCTTTTCAGGGATGATGCCGAAGTTATAGAGGTCGGAGCAAGAGCGCTTAGGCTTCAGTCAATAGCATACCTGGCGCTCCCTCCGTGCATGACTACAGAAATGCTCTATCAAAGCACAGGAAGAAGGATAGGTGCTGCCGTTCTGACAGCGCTCCGCAGCGGATTGCTGTTCATTCCCGCCCTTTATATCCTGTCAAACTTAAGGGGCCTTGCAGGAATACAGGAAGCCCTTCCTGTCTCTCTTGTTCTCTCAGCTCCCCTGACGATTATTTTTGCCATCTACTTTTTCAAAAAGCTTCCAAAAAACAATCAGTTGCCGAATTCCGTCGAAGAGGAAGAAGAAGTATAACCTTAAAGGCGCCAATTGAAAAACAGGAAAAGCAAAGCCCGGAGTGAATTGCTCCGGACTTTTTTTCTGGTCAATGGTATTTACTTTTTGCCAAACAAAACCTGTGTCATGACATTGTGAATGGTTTCTGTGTTTATCGGTTTTGCAATAAATGCATTCATACCCGACTTGTATGCCTCGGCAATATCTTCGCTGAAGGCCTTTGCCGTAAGTGCGACTATCGGTATTGCGGACAATTCGGGATTCCTGAGTGAACGAATCAGGGCTGTCGCCTCGTAACCGTTCTTTACAGGCATCTCTATGTCCATGATAACCGCACTGTATGTTCCGGGTTTTGATCCCGCAATCATTTCAACTGCTTCTTCCCCGTTAACCGCGGTTTCAATTATGAATCCGGCGGATTCAAACAGTGTTTTTGCTACTTCTTTATTCTCTTCGTTGTCCTCCACCAGCAGCAGTTTCATTCCTTCAAATGCAGAATCGGCGGCAGCGGCATGCTCCGTCATTTTGTCTCCTGTGACACTCTGGTCTACAGGGAAAGTTAGATTCACTGTAAATTCAGACCCTTTTCCCAACTCGGATTTGACTGTTATTTCTCCGCCCATAAGATCGACTATACTCTTTGTAATGGCTGTTCCGAGTCCTGTTCCCTGAATGTTTTCAACTGTCGAAGTTCTTTCCCTTTCGTACGCTTCAAACACTTTTTCTACAAATTCAGGACTCATTCCGATCCCAGTGTCCTTGACTCTGATGCAGAACGAAGCTCTGTCGTTTTCCCTTCCCGTCTGTCTCAAAATCACCGATACTGTCCCGTCTTTAGGAGTAAACTTGAATGCGTTGCTCACGAGATTGAGAAGGACTCTGTTTAAACGGTTTGCATCGCACAGAACGAACGGATCAGCGACATCTTCACATGAAACAATGAAATTTAGTCCTTTTGTCTCCATTTGAGTTGAAAACAGGTTTTTCAATTCCTTCATTATTTTTCGCAGATCAGTTGACACCGGAGCAAGTTCCATCTTTCCACTTTCGATTCTGCTCATCTCCAGAACATCGTTTATCAGCGAAAGAAGATGTTCGCTTGACGATTCTATCTTCGCAAGGTAGTTTTCAACTTTCGGCGGCAGATCCTTCTCCTGTTTTGCCAGCGAAACATACCCTACAATTGCGTTCATCGGGGTCCTGATATCGTGGCTCATATTTGACAGGAACGTTGTTTTGGCATCGCTGCTTTTTTCAGCAACCGTTTTATCTTCAACCGCTGTCATGTGACTTCGCTGTATACTCTTGTAAATGTTGAAGATTATCAGGAGCGAAACTATAAGTATGATAAACAGGAATGCAAAGTTTCTGACGGTATTGAAAGTCATTTCATCAAGCTCATGTTTGATGATTTCGCTTTTTCTGGCAAGTTCTTCTTCCGTCATCACTATGCCGTGTTCTTCGTAGTTCAGTTCATCCACTTCCTGAATCTTTTCAATGAGGGCGTCTGATGCAATGTCGTTGGATTTGTTTAACCAGATAATCGATGTTGAAAAAATCAGCGCGAGAAGAACAATCCATACAATTGTGCTCTTGCCGAGCCTCATTCCTCCGAGCTTTTTGTCTTTGGAAAAAGCAAAATGGTAAACAATGAATCCAATGAGAACCCAGAGAAGCAGCATCAGATACGACTCTCTGGACAATTGGGAAACTGACCAGTCTATCGGGAACAGGAAATAGAACAAAAAGAATGAAGATATTATTATTCCTGCGAGTCCGGTTATCTTTGTGAGTGTGTTTTTTGTTCTGATTGATTCCACGAATGCCGATGCGGAAGTATATATGTACGCGACCGTCACACCAATTGTGTTTATATCTATTACCCAGCCTATTGCGGATCTTCCGAGGAACGGAATCGGCAAGGATATAAGCATCAGCAACAGAACCGCATTTCTCGGGATTCCGTTTTTGTTGAGTTCGCCTAGTTTTTCCGGTATCATTCTTTCATCGGCAAGAGAATACACAAGACGGCTTCCGGCAACGAGATTTCCCACAAGACCGGTAATAATTCCTGCCGCTGCTGCAACTCCAAGAATAATGATTCCGGGCAGCCCGATTGAATTGAAAACCGCGTTGAATGTCGGCAGTCCTATATTTTCAGGCTGATTGTTGACTGCCGCCATAAGTGACAGAAGAATGTATGCCAGAGAAGCGGTTATCAGGGCAACAAGCATTATCCTGAATACTTTTTTTATTGAGAATTTCAGTTCTTCCGTCGAGTGTGAAACAGACTCAAATCCCGCAAATGCCCATGGCGCCAGGAACACTATGAATAGTGCTCCCACCAAGTCAAACTCTTCAGCGTTTATTTCTTTCACCACTTCGACTGGTGAAGAATTGGGCGGTCCGAAAAGTACTATGCCGAATCCGGCAACAATTCCCAGTATGAGCAAAACGGCAAATACTATCTGTACGACGGATGTTGTCTTTCCTCTCGCTGTGCAGATGAATCCGAAAATAAGCAAAGAAGCCAGAGAAAGCAGCACTTCCCCGACATATACATCATAACCTGCAATAGTGTACAACTTTCCGAACTGCAGTACACTTCCGAACAGATTTCTGAAGATCAGAGGCAGTGCAGTTACATTTGCCCATATGATTGCAAGATAAACCAGGATCATGAACCATGAGGCCAAAAAGCCGTGATCATGGCCGAACACGTTCTTGGCATAGCTGAATGTTCCGCCTGCATCCGGATATCTCTTCATGAGGAAGAAATAGTTTACGCCGATAATCATCATTATCACTGCGCCGATTATTATACCGACAGCGGTCCCCAATGGTCCTGCAATCGGGAGGAAAGTTGTTCCTGGCATCACAAATGCACCCCAGCCTACACTGCATCCGAATGAAAGAGCCCAGACCGCAATTGGGGAAAGATGCCTTATGAAACGTGATTTTCGTTCAGATGAAAAAACTTCTTTATTGTCCATGTTTTCCTCGTGAATCATAGATATTTTTTAAGCACTTCCACTATCTGATCAATGTTGACGGGTTTTGTTACAAAATCATTCATACCTGCATCAAGTGCTTCTTTTTTGTCTTCCTGATAATTGTTCGCAGTCATCGCAATAATCGGAATGCCTGCAAGCATAGGATTGTCTATTGATCTGATTGCTTTTGTGGCCATGTATCCGTTCATGACCGGCATCTGAACATCCATCAGAACTGCCGCATACTGCCCCGGTTCAGAAGCTTTCACTTTCTCATAAGCCTCATTTCCGTCACATGCCAGATCAACTTTGAAACCAACCGATTCAAGAGTCAGTTTGGCTATCTCCCTGTTGATTTCGTTGTCATCTGCAACAAGCAGATTCTGATTGAAGTCTATATTATTTTCGATGATTCCCTGTTTTTCGTCTTCGCAGACCGTTTCCATCGGCAATACAAGAGTCAATTCTATGTTATCTTCCTCGTTTGATGTAAGTTCAATCGTTCCTCCGAGGGCGTCAACGTATTTCTTGGAAACCATCATTCCTATTCCTGCTCCGGGAACATCAACTGAGTCTCCGTAGTTCAGCCAGCTCTCTGCGCTGAACAGGTTTGAGGCGATATTGTCTGCTATTTTTTTGCCTTTGTTGCTTATTCTGAATATGTAGTCGGAACATCCGTCATCAGTTTTCTTTTGCTGTACTGAAAGATTGACACCTGAACCTTCCGGAACAAAACACATTGAATTGCTGACAAGTCGGTTAAGTATCTGTTTTACCATTTTGCAGTCGCATTTGACCATCCTGTCTTCTACGCCTGAACAATCAACATCAAAACCGACAGATTTAACTGCATAATTCTCTATGATCTCATTCCGTAGCAAACTAAGTTCATCAAATATGTTTACAGTCTCTTTGCTTATTTTCAGTCCTCCGCTCTCTATCTTGCTCATTGACAGCAGATCGTCCATGAAGGACATGAGTTTTTTGCTTGAATATGCAATTCCAGAAAGATAACTGTGAATAACTTCAACGTCATGTTCTTTTTGAGCAAGTTCGGTATATCCGAGTATTCCGTGAATTGATGTGGAGAAATCATGGTTAATGTTAGTAAAGAACTTGACCCTGGATTCATTGGAACTCTCGGATTTTTCGAGTGCCTCGTTCAGCTGTCTGCTTCTGGACTCCTGTTCCTCATTTAACTTTGTCGTATCCGAAAGAAGCATCAGATAGAAATGCGAACTGGATTCAACGTTATAGAAGACAAACTGTTTGCTTCTCTCCTTCCCGTCTATCACAAAAGAAGCATTCACTTTGTAATAGTTTGA
>Ga0310694_10003561_pt1 | contig 15274 bp, 12 predicted proteins | sample 174DNAGHGhighgp2_FD_203884 | JGI IMG/M metagenome (GOLD analysis project Ga0310694, IMG submission 203884) | Sheep rumen microbial communities from Palmerston North, Manawatu-Wanganui, New Zealand - 1742 DNA GHGhigh gp2 (v2) (version 2) | ecosystem: Host-associated > Mammals > Digestive system... | reverse complement strand
GCAAATAACTTCTGCTATTCATCAGCAGGGGGCCTGTGGGTAAAATTGCGACCTAAATATGATGCCATTGAAATAGAAATATGGGGTAGATATAATGCCGACGGTACCACAGGAAACACTGCTTTAGGGGATAATACCTACGTGGAGTATGTGGAAATGCCTTCCACGGGCTTGAAGGTATTTAAAGGCATAACCGGAAAACCTGCATGTCGATGGGTAGCAGAAAAACATCCTGATGTGATGGTGGTACCGGGACAACACAATTGTACAGCACTAGGGATTACTTTGCCAAACCCGGAATACGAAGGATAGTAACTTTATAAACTTAATAACAAACCCCGGCTTCGCCGGGGGTTTGTTATATGCGAATCCTGCCCTCCTCTTGCAAGACGAAATAGAAATGAAAACTTGTCGGGTTGGCACCCGACCTATAAGCGGACTTATAGACACCAAAAGGCCCTCAATAAAGAGAGCCTTTTGGTATAACGCAACAAGCAGTAAAAGTTCAAACTAATTTTACACCGTTCTAGGCGCATGCCGCCGTAGCATTCATAGCGTTGCCCGTGCCGCGCGCGGGGGTGGTTTTTTGTTGTCATTTACAAACCGAGCTTTTTGGGCTCGGTTTTATTCAATTAAACAATGCGCCATTTTCGTCGGGCTGAAAAATTTTTCTTGACACATCAAAAAAAAAAACGATAATAATTGTAGCCGCAAAAAGGGAACATCAAACAAGGTCATCCTGAAAGGTTGTAGTTCAGGATCTCAACCTTGCGTTGTTTCAAGCGGCTGGGATGCTGAGCAGAAACCCCTCAGCATGACGACATGATGTGTATTAAGGAGAAAAGCATTTATGAAAAAAGAAAATCAATTAAAAAGTTGTTGTGAAAATAGCCTGTCATCCCCGAACACCCACCACTCGTCATCCCGGTGCTCGCCGCACGGGCACATGCGGAATATAGTGGCGGGGGTTCCTAACGCCTCGCGATATCTCGGTTTTGCCCGTGCGGCGAGCACAGCAATGACGAACGGGGCGGACCGTTTCTCTCGCTCCGTCATCCCGCAAGGTTTCTATGCGGGATATAGCGAGAGAAACGTAAAAGCATTTACGCTTATTGAACTACTCGTCGTTGTCCTTATTATCGGCATACTGGCGGCAGTCGCCCTGCCGCAGTATAAGGTAGCCGTTGCCAAAGCACGGCTAGCCAACGTACGCCCGGTACTGGCCAGTATCAAACAGGCCGAAGAAGCGTATTATATGGCCACCGGAACATATGCCAACAATATAAACGATTTGGATATTGATTTGTCTTTTTGTGAAGTGTCGTCCGATTACGACACTATACTGATATGCGATAAATATTTTATGATAGACTCGCTATCGTCAGACGAAGGAGAAAAATCCCACCTCATTCGGGCCGCCTATTGCCCGGATGAAATTAAAAGGGACAAGAGATGGGACCAGTGTGCCTACCACAAACAAGACTTTATATATCAGGTATGGCTATCCCATTCCCCTTATCCGGATAAAATAGACTGCTACTCTTACACCGCCGTTACAGCTTTAGGCAAACAAATTTGTAATTCTTTATAAACTTTCTTCTACGCTGCCGGGGGTTTGCGCATCCGCATCTTGTGAAACGGTTGTTTCCGCGTCTTCTTTCTTAAACAAACCGAAAAACCCGCCCACGCTTTTTTTCACGGCGCGCGAAGCAAAATTATTCGTCACGCCTTGCTTCACTAACGACGTGACAGACCCCACCACACTCATACTGCCCGACGGCTCACTGACCGTCCCGCCGATTTTTAAGGTTAGCGGCATCACGCCGTCCGTATCATGCTTGCCGGGAGCGGCGTGAACGGTCATATCAATTTTTTCCGTCTTAAAATTTGTCGTACCGGAAACATTAAACGACATCATGTCCGACACAAAACTTCCCTTTTTTACGGTCGCCACGCCCGTATCAAATTGTACGTCGGTTACAAATTTATCATAGGCCAATTTCCCGTCTACTTTACGCGCGTGGGCCGGGACTTTAACGGCTATCATTTCGCCGTTTTCATCGGGAATGATCTTAATAACCTCATCTGCTTCGTCTTGTTTAGACGTTTCCGTCAATCCCCCCAACACCGAAAGCACATCCAAACTGTTAAATACTTTGCCCACCACGTCAAGCGACATAAAAAGCACTTTCATCAGTGCATTAGAATCGGTCAGGTGGTACAAATCGGTAATTTGTCCGTCGGCAATAGAAAGAGAGAGCGTGCCGTGTGCTTGATTTAAGCGCGGCGTAATGCCGGACATATCCAACTTGAAATCCAAATCATTTCCCCGCAAATACGGTGCGTCTAATGACATAATTTGCACATCCGCTTGAGCCGTAATGGGCGGCAACGGCCAAGCTGATTTTTGCAAAGACGTATTATTTTGCGCGACGAGTTGGGACGAATTCTTCGCCGATTTTTCGGCAGGAGGTAACACCAACCGCCGAGCGGAGGCCTTCAAATTAGCCATGATTTTTTTAGGCGTTTGGGTAAATGACAATTTCGTTTCAAACGGCTCGCCGTTTAATTCACCGTTAATTTCTAAGGTACCTTTTCCGTCTTTCCAACCGGCGTGTTCTTCGCCGTCTAAAATAACTTGCAACTCCGAAAAATCTCCCGCTTGCGCCACGCGTAGTTTCCCCGCCAACCACGCGGCTTTGGCGGAAATTTTTTGCGCGGCGGCGGTTGCATTTAGCGTGATTTTACCGCCCAAATTATACGGTTTTACCAACGGGAAAACTTCCGCTAAATCATCTAATTGCACGGTGGCTTTGGTTGTTAAATCAAGTTCGTTATTTGCCCACGGCACGGCCCCTTGCGCCGTTATTTGCACCCCGGGGAATGTCAGCCCCGCTTTTGTCAGTGTTATTTTTTCTTGCTGTGTTTGCACGTTGCCTTGCGCATATACCAAAAGTTGCGAAAATGTAAACGGAAAATCTTGGGAGACAAACGGTAGTAAATCGGCGGATGCTATTTTTTGTCCGTCCAGTTTTAAGTCAAAAACCGGAGCGGTAAAATTTTCCACGCGGCCCGAAAGTGTAGCGCGCATTTCGCCCTTGCGAAGCGTGAGCGAAGTAATATCTGCCTGCGCGTTTGTTAAATCTAAATTGCCCAAAGCGGCCTGTAAAGTAAGTGCCAAATCGGCGGAAAACTCATCCGCATTTTGCGTGTAAACCAAGTTTGTTTTCGCGCGCACCTCAAACGGCTTATCCCACGAAAAATTGCGCACGGTAACATCTAAATTTTTCAATTCGGTTTGTAGCGAAGTTGGCTCATCGGTATAAATAAAAGTAACGTCGCGCGCACGCAACTCTTGCACAGTTACGTTAAAAGGAACGCCGGAAGTTTCTTGCGTTTCGGTAGGAATTTCTTCGGTGGAAAAATCGGTATTAAGTTTACCTTGTGCGTCGCGTACGAGATGAAAAGAAAGACCATCTACTTCCACGGCGTTAATTTTCAAATGTCCGTGCAACAAGTGCCATAGCGAAATTGTTACCGTTGCTTTTTGAACGTGTAAAACAGTTCCTTCCGTTAAACCGCCCTGTTTGGCAAGCGCAAAATCTTCTATAAGTGCACCGCGTAAATTCAGCCGCGCGTGGCCAAGTTTCACTTCGCGTCCGGTAGCATTAGAAATTTGTTGGGCAAGTTGACGGTGTACCCACGCCGTGCCCGATAAAACGTGCAAACCGATATCGGCTAGCACAAGGGCGGACGCTATTAAAACACACACCCACAAAATTCGTTTAATCCATTTCTTTTTCATCGTGTTTTTCTCCGTCACGGCGCATTTGGGCCGCGGCTAAACTGTATTTACATCCGCAATACGTTTGCTGATACATCTTAAATTCTTTCACAAGCGCGCGGCGCAGTTCTTCCACCCCGTTTTTACGCCAATCGTTGGCCCAGTAGGGTTTTCCTACTTTCATCCACGCGCGGCGCGCGGCTGCGTTGACTTGTGCTAAATCTTTATAGCGCGATACCCCCAACACCGACGTTAATGCCTCAAACCCGTGCGTTTTGGCATATTCCTGCGCTTGGCGAAGGCGCAATTCAAAACATACGCTACACCGTTTGCCGCGCTCGGGTTCGTTTTCAAACCCCGCGACGGCTTTTTCCCATACATCCGGCTCATACGCAAGTGCCACAAAATGCGCGCCCAACGCTTCGCACACGCGGCGTTGTTCTGCTAAGCGCTTGTCATGTTCTTGCTTGGGGAAAATGTTGGGGTTATAAAAAAGAACGGTTACATCCGTACCGCTTTCTACCAGTTTTTTAATGGCTCCGCACGAACACGGAGCACAACAGGAAAGCACCAATAATTTTTTGTAGCCCATAGTTTTTACTGTTGGGGAACTTCACAAATTTGCGGGGCACCTTTTTCGTCAATGACCACATATTGTTGTTTGCGGTGCAGCCCTGCGTCTACCGGAATAATACGGGCAAGCGGGTCAATAATAATGCGCTCCACTTGCGTATGCCCCACCACTTGCCAAATAGGACTTTGCGGGAAAGAGTGGACTAAATCTAATAAATCTTCCCAAAAAATCCCGCCGAATTTATCCGTGCCGGAACGGCTGACGCTAATGTTAAAAATGGGGTGTTTGAAAAATTGGTGCTTAATAGATTCCTTAAAAATCAAATTGATAAGTACCGCTATGTTGTGCGGGCTGGCGTCATCTAACTGCATTTGGAAAATTTTATACAGCCGCCCCGTTACGCCCGCATGCGTAAATAAAAATCCTTTATACGCATACGCCGCGCGCAGTTGACCGTTTAATACTTGGGCGGTAAATTTTTCGCGCAAGTGGATGGCTTCTGTTCCTTGCAGACCGGAAATGGAAAAATTAGAGAGCAAAATTTCCAACTCGTGGTTGCCCACCAACCGGATGACTTCGCCGCCCGCTTGGGCCGCCTGGAGTTGTATTTTATCTAACAACGCATCGGACTCTTTAGATTGCGGTCCGCGGTCAAAGATATCCCCGATTTGGAGCATACGGTCATGTCCGCCTATCCAATTAAGGGACGCATCTATTAAACCGGCGTGGCGTAAAATGGAGATAAACGGCTCATACTGGCCGTGCACATCGCCTATTACCACGAAACGTCTGCTGGGTTTGGGTGTCTGCATATCGGTTTTACAAATACTATAATATAGTATATCAAACTTAAACCGTTGCTACATTATGGAAATACCGCTTAAGGCCTTAGCCGCATTACGTAAAATCGCGGGAAAAGACAACGTCCGCACCGATACCGTATCGCTTTTATTAAACGCGTACGATTGTTCACGCTCGCGTATGCGGCCGGACGTTATCGTGCATATTACAAAAACTGCGCAAATTGCCCAAGTCGTACGCGTTTTACACGCCTATTCTATTCCTTTTGTGGTCCGTGCGGCCGCCACCAACCACGCCGGCAGTTGCAGTACGCCTAACGGCGGGGCGGTGCTTGAGGTAGCCGCACTTAACCGCATTTTGGAAATCAATACAAAAGAACGATACGCACGCGTGGAGCCCGGCGTAATTACCGGACAGTTAGATGAAAAATTGCGCCCGCTCGGTTATTTTTACGCCCCCGACCCGGCGAGTAAATCGTTTTGCACAATTGGCGGCAACGCGGCCCAAAACGCAAGCGGCGCGCGGTGCTTGAAATACGGAGGCACGTTAGATCACGTATTAGCACTTAAGGTTGTGCTGTCCGACGGCACAGAATTGACTTTGGACCGCCGCGAAAGCGGGCCGGACCTCGTAGGGCTGTTTATCGGAAGCGAGGGCACTTTCGGCGTGATTACCGAACTGACCGTAAAAATTTTACCGCTCCCCGCGCACCTTAAAACGTTTCTGGTTACGTTCAACTCCTTAGACGATTGTATCAATACCGTTACCGGACTTATTGCCCGAGGTATTATTCCCCGTTGCGTGGAAGCCATGGACAAACGCACACTAAACGCGGTGGAAGATTTTGCACACGCGGGGTATCCCAAAGAAGCCGAGGCGCTGCTACTCATAGAATTAGACGGCCCGTCCGGACAAATAGAAAAAGAGCAAGCCGTATTAGAAACTGTCTGCCGCCAACACAACGCCCAAACTGTGCGCACGGCCCGCAGCGAAGAAGAACGCGCCCAACTCTGGAAAGGCCGCCAAGCCGCGTATGCGGCCATGGCACGGTTGGCTCCGACGGTATTAGTCTGTGACGGCACCGTCCCGCGCAATGAACTGCCACGCACATTACGGCGCGTACAGGAAATTTTGGACGGGCACAACATCACGGCTTGTCTGTTGTTTCACGCGGGCGACGGCAACTTTCACCCGCAACTGATTTTTGACGGACGGAAAAAAACAGACTCACGCGCACTCGGCCAAGCCGTTAAACAAATTTTGCAAGCATGTGTGGATGCGGGCGGTACGCTTTCGGGCGAACACGGTATCGGTATAGAAAAACGCGGGCTTATGGCGTATCAGTACGATAGAGATACCTTGGAAGTATTTTCCCGCGTAAAACGCGCGTTGGACCCGCAACATTTAGCCAATCCGTCTAAAATTATTCCGGTAGATTTTGAAGAAAAAGCCGCCCCCGCTAAACCGTTAGCCGACAGCGCACAATCCGTTTTTGAAGCGTTTCACCAAGCCCGTAACACGCACCGTCCGTTTTTTATTACCGGGCAAAACAGCGTATTACACACCACCGCACCGCACCATAATGCCCCTTTACTAAACCAAATGGTAGAAATTGATTTAACTAATTATATGGCCACCGTACAAACCGGAGTTACGCTATCTCAACTAGCCGCGGCGTTACGCGAAAAAAACGTTTACAGCACGCTTCCCGACAACACAAAAGGCACATTAGGCGGCGCATTTTCTTCGGGCCAATTTCCCGGTTTTTACGCAGACGTTACCGGTTTACAAGCCGTACTGCCGGACGGAAAAATTATCCGCTACGGCGGCAAACTGACCAAAAACGCCGCCGGATACAATTTGATACGTTTATTTGCCGGGACCCAAGGCGCGCTGGGGTGGGTCACACAACTGACGTTCAAAATTTACGCCTCCCCCAAACCGCCGCTAACACCGCGTACGTTTGCGCCGCTTGCTCCAAATGAATTATTCAACCGGCTTAAACGTGCCTTAGACCCGCAAAATTTACTGCGCGTACCGGAGAGCAAAAAATGAACTGCCCCTGTTTAGAACCGCTAGAGCCGCAAAAACATATAGACGCATTATACACGCCATTGGGCGCGCGCGAAGTGTATGAATCGGTCGCGTATTGTAACCGGTGCGGCGCGTGTATGCAAGTGTGTCCGACCTATCAACTGTACGCGCAAGAAATTTTTTCACCGCGCGGGCGAAATCAGTTATTACTGCTGGCCTTGGAAGGAAAAATCAAACTAAACGCCCAAGATACGCTTATGCTTGACGCCTTACGCACCTGTACGTTATGTGGACGTTGCAACGAGGTTTGTGCCGGACAAATTCCCACCGCCGAGCACGTGTTGGAAATGCGCCGCGCGCTTCATAAAAAATTTTTACCGAAACTGTTATTTTTGTTTTTGCGTTTACGTACCACCCGGCCCGATTTATTTGCCCGCGCGGCGCGCCTGTCACTAACAGCCAAACGCTTTGGTGTACTTGGGCTGCTGTGGCTAACGCAACTGACGCGCGTTCCCGCATTATCATTTCTCAACCATTTGCGCCGCATTTTACCGCCGGCCCCCCGTTCGTTGCAATACGCTTTTAAGAAAGCCGGACTTACCCCCGATACAGACGGCGTAAAACAAATCTATCTCCCGTCCTTGGAAGCCGAATTTTTACTGCCGCAAATTGCGTGTCAAACCTTAGCGTTTGCCCAACAAAAAGCACGCACCGCCGTTTGGCAAAACACGCCGTGCGGGTTGTTTGAATATGTTTATGGCGACTTACGGCTCTGCCGCCGCACGGTGCGCCGTTTGTTGGAACGCTGGGAACAAGCGGGCAAGTTGCCGCTGATTACTGACAGCATAGACGTGTACTATTTCCTCAAACGCACCGCGCAACTTTTTGCCGCACACCCGGCATTGGCTCAACGGGCCCGCGATTTTGCCGCCCAAGTTCATTTTGTTACCGATATATTGCCCGAACCTAAAGGTACGCAAGTAAGCACTCCGGTCCAACTGGAGTACGGAGCGTTGTTTGAACGGAACTCGGAAGCCACACAAAAAGCCCGTCAATTTCTCTTTGCGTTTTTTGGTAAAAATTTGGTAGAGTGTTGTTATACGGACGCGGACGTACCTGCGTTCGGATACAGTTTTGTTGCCGGGCAAGAAGCCGCCCGTATCGGTAAAAAAGCGGTAGAAAAATGGGCCCGGACAAGCACCCGCAGTGTCGTGGTGCTTTCGGGGTTGGCCGCTTTAGAAACAGCGTATTTGCTAAGAAAATTTTATCCCCAAGCCAAAGCGGTTCATCTGGTAGAAGTTGCACAAAACAGGTAACGTCATGCAAAATTTTTCGCACCCGCACGAAAGATTGACGGCAGAACAAAAACTCCATTTACTCGTAGAGTTCGGCTCCCGCATTTCTGCCGAATTACACTTAGACAAACTGCTTGATATTATCGCCCAGCAAATTACACAAATGTTAGATGCCGGGCGTTGTACCATTTACTTAAAGGACGACGATTCGCAAGAATTGTGGTCTAAAATTGCCCAAGGAAAAGGGTTAGAACATACTGAAATCCGTATCCCGCTGGCCAGCGACGGATTTATTTCGCTCGTCGCGCGGACCGGACAAACCATCAATTTACCTAACGCTTACGAAGACCCGCGGTTTTCCATTGACGTGGATATCGTCACCGCCTTTCGCACGCACGCCACAATCGCCGTTCCGCTAAAAAACAACTCCGGCGAGGTGTTGGGTGTTTTCCAAGTCGCTAACAAATCGGACGGTACGCCGTTTGATAAAAGCGACGAAGGGTTACTGCGTTTGTTAGGCACGTTGGCCTCGGGCTCCATTGAAATCGCCAAACTGTATCAAGAAGTGCGCGTCGCGCAGTTGGAAACCATTTACCGCTTGGCCGTTACCGCCGAGTACCGCGACCAACAAGATACCCGCCAACACTTAAAAAATATCAGCATTATTTCGTATTTGCTGGCACTCTCCTTGGGTATGAGCAAAAGCGAAGCCGAACTGATTAAAAACGCAAGCCCTTTGCACGATATCGGCAAAGTAGCCTTGGCCGACAACATTTTACTCAAACCCGGCAAACTGACTCCCGAAGAATTTGAAACGATGAAATCGCACACCATTTACGGCGGACGCATTTTGGAAGGAGCCCACTCTAAAGTTTTACAAATGGCCCACAAAATGAGTTTATACCACCACGAAAAATGGAACGGAGCCGGATATCCCAAAGGACTACGCGGCGAAGAAATCCCGCTGGAAGCGCGTATTGTAACGGTAGCCGATGTGTTTGACGCGTTATGCGTGTTCCGCGTGTATAAAAAAGCGTGGAAAACGGAGGAAGCACTATCGTATATCTGCGACGAAGCCGGCAAATCGTTTGACCCGCGTATCGTAGAGGCGTTCCAAAAAATTTATCCGTCCGTCAAACGGCTCTACGCGCATATTTCCGTCAACAAACCGGACCACAAAAAAACCGCCGTTCCCAAAGAAACCAAGTTCTAATACGTTACGCCCCGCAACTGCGGGGCTTTTTTATCCGACACAAACCACCGTAAAATACTAAAATATAAGAGTCCTTTTGGCTTTCAACCTTAAGTACAAATTTTTTCAAGTGAGGATATGATGGAAAAAGAGACAATTCTAGTAGGCCTTAGCGGCGGCGTAGATTCTGCGGCCACCGCCGTTCTTCTTAAAGAGCAAGGGTATCACGTCATCGGGGCAACCATGCTGGTGTGGGACCCGTCGCTACCCGTTCCCAAAGGGGAGTATCAGAAAAATGCGTGTTTATCGCCGGAGAAAGAAGATTTGCAAGAAGTAAAAGAAATTGCAGATAAACTGGGCATAGAGCATATTACCGTAGATTGCCGCGCGCAATATAAGCAAGTGGTATTAGATAATTTCCGGTTGGAATATGCGTGCGGACATACACCCAACCCGTGTGTGTTGTGTAACAGTTTTATCAAATTCGGCGTGCTCCCTAGCGCAGCGCGCGCACAAGGAATTAAGTTTGATAAATTTGCTACCGGCCATTACGCGCGTGTTTGCTACGACGAAAAAACCGGCAAGTATTTACTAAAAAAAGCCATAGATTTATCGCGTGACCAAAGTTATTTTTTACACCGCTTGGGCCAAACGCAACTGGCTAGCGTGCTCTTTCCGCTCGGCGAAAAAACAAAGCCGCAAATCCGCGAAGTAGCGCGAAAAGCGGGGCTTGCCGTGGCCGAAAAAGAGGATAGCCAAGATTTTTACTGCGGCGATTATAACGATTTGTTAAACTTCCCCAACAAGCCCGGCGACATTGTAACCAAAGACGGCAAAGTGGTGGCGCACCATAACGGAATTTGGGGATATACCATCGGCAAGCGCAAAGGTCTTGGAATCAGCGGGCAAGCCGAACCAATGTATGTAGTGGAAATCAACGCGCCGAAAAACCAAGTGATTATCGGCCCGAAAAAAGACTTATACAAAGATTTTTTAACGGCAAAAAATGTAACGTGGGTATGCGGAGAAATGCCCGCGCCGGAGTTTGATTGCGAAATAAAAATTCGCAATTTGCATCTTCCCGCTCGCGCACACGTAACGGTAAAAAACAACGAAATCCACGCGCAATTTGACGAGCCGCAAATTTCTATCACCGCCGGACAAAGCGCCGTATTGTACGACGGGGATATAGTCCTCGGCGGCGGCGTTATTGAGTAACAAGTCAACGAAAAATCAGTAAGAGTTTTTCAACACCTCAAGCCAAAACGGCTTGGGGTGCGTTGTTTTTAAGCCACAAATCCCGTCTTAATTTGAGGGTGTTGAAAAATTCCCCTTAACACATCAAAAAAAAAAACGATAATGTTTGTAGCCGTAAAAAAGACCAAACAAAGGTCATCCTGAACTTGTTTCAGGATCTCAACCTTATTTTTGTTTTAGAAAGAGGTGGAGATGCTGAGCAGCAACACCTCAGCATGACGACGTAAAATGTTAAGGAGAATTATTTATGAGAAAAGAAAAAAGAGCCGTTCATATAATTCTGTCATCCCGTGAAGTTGTTGCACGGGATCTTCCTCATCCGACGCCGTTATTTAATGAAAAAAAACAATCTTGTTTTACAGAGGAGGTGGAAGATCCCCGAACCCTGCGGCAACCCCCGGGTGAGGGGGCTTTCTTTTTGAGTAAAAAAAAGTAAAATAACTTTTATGATACGGTTTAATTGTGATTACAGCGAAGGCGCACATCCGCTTGTTTTAGAAAAATTAGCGCAAACCAATTTAGAACAACTGCCCGGTTACGGGGCAGACCTGTATTGCATGCAAGCGGCACAACTGATTAAAGACCTTTGCCACGCGCCGGAAGCGGCCGTTCATTTTATCAGCGGCGGAACACAAACCAATTTAACCGTACTGGCCGCACTTTTACGGCCCTATCAAAGTGTCATTTCCCCCGATACCGGCCACATCAACGTCCACGAGACGGGGGCTATAGAAATGACGGGCCACCACATCGTGGCCTTGCCGCATCAAAACGGCAAAATTACCGCCAAACAAGTAGCGGAGGTTTGCAAGGCGCACTGGCAAGATGAAAACCCGGAATTTTCCCCGCAACCTAAAGTAGTATATATTTCATTCCCCACAGAGTTCGGCACTCTTTACTCCAAAGAAGAATTGTTTGCCTTGCGCCGTGTGTGCGATGAACACAACCTCTACTTATTTATGGACGGCGCGCGGCTGGGGTATGGGCTCAGCGCACCGGATAATGACGTCACGTGGACAGACATTGCCGCATGTTGTGATGCGTTTTATATCGGCGGCACGAAACTGGGGGCACTGCTCGGCGAAGCGGTGGTGCTTGTCAACCCGAAATTGCAAAAAGATTTCCGCTACATTATGAAACAGCGCGGCGCGATTTTAGCCAAAGGCCGTATTTTGGGTATCCAGTTTTTGACATTACTACAAGACGGGTTATACGAAAAACTCGGTGCACACGCTAACCGCGTAGCCCTACTCATCCGCGACGCGTGCCAAGAGGCTGGGTTGAAATTTTTATGTGAATCCCCCACCAACCAACAATTCCCCATTGTGCCTAACGAGGTACTCAAAAAGTTAGAGCAAACGTATGTATTTTCGCATTTGGGCCCGTACGGCAAAAACGAAACCGTTATCCGCATTTGCACCAGTTGGGCCACGCACGAAGATGACGCCAAACAATTGGCGGCTGATATCAAACAACTTATGGGGAAATAATATGTTATATATCGGATGTCATTTATCGTCGTCGGACGGTTTTGAAGCGATGGGCAAAACCGCGCTTGAAATCAACGCGAACACGTTTCAATTTTTCACGCGCAACCCGCGCGGCAGTAAAGCCAAACCCATTGACCCGCAAGACGCCGCCGCGCTTTGCACGCTGTTAAAAGAAAACCATTTTGCTCCCATTATCGCCCACGCGCCCTACACGTTAAACCCGGCCTCGGCCGAAGTAAAAACGCGCGAATTTGCATTGATAACGATGCAAGACGACTTACAACGTATGGACTATGTGCCGGGCAATTTATATAACTTTCACCCGGGCAGTCACGTGGGGCAAGGGGTGGAAAAAGGCACGCAATTTATTATTGAACTTCTAAACGAAATTTTAACACCCAAACAAACGACCACCGTGTTACTGGAAACGATGTCCGGCAAGGGAAGCGAAATCGGGGGAAAGTTTGACGAACTCAAACGCATTTTGGACGGCGTAAAATTAAACGCAAAAATGGGCGTATGTTTTGACACGTGCCACGTCAGCGACGCAGGTTATGATTTAACAAAATTAGACGACGTATTAACCGAATTTGACAAGCAAATCGGCCTTAAACGGTTAAAAGCCGTGCACTTAAACGACAGCCTCAACCCCGTTGGCGCACACAAAGACCGCCACGCCGTTATCGGCGGCGGAACCATTGGCACAAAAACATTGGCAAATGTTATCAATCATCCGGCCTTAAAACACTTACCGTTTTGTTTGGAAACACCCAACGATTTGGACGGCTACGCAAAAGAAATCAAACTCTTGCGGTCGTTGTACCGTGATTAGTTTTTACCACCAACATTAAACTGTACCCGCCGATAAAAAACGCCGGTAACGCATGGGGTAATAAATGCGCCATTTTGCGGATACACATACCGATACGGCTTTTGAAATGCGTCAGTTGCGGCGGGCGTTCTACATATTTATTAGTGTAATGGACAGATAAAATTTGACAGTTGTTTTCTTTCAAAAAATTTTTTAATGAACGCGCCGTAAAAAAATGAATGTGTCCGACAGATTGGCGCTCGCGCTCTAAAAGAGACGGAAACAAAAACGAACGAAATGACAAATCAAGCGGCACGTGTAAGACCATAAGCGGCGCGCGGGCGGTTAATGGTTTAAGCCACGCGCCCGGGTTTTCCACATGTTCAATAACGTCTATAGCCAGTACTAAATCAAACGGACCTTCGGGCGGCTCGTCCGCACAGACAAAGCGGACGTTTGCCGGCGCATTTTTTACGGCAAGCGCGTGCGCCTGCGGGGAAATATCCCAACCGACAAATTGCGTTTGCGGCGCTTTTTTTGCCCACGCTTTGATAATATCCCCGCTACCGCAACCGCCGTCTAAAACGCGCGTTGGGCGGCCCGTTTGCACACGCGACAACGCACGCAAAATATGAGATAATTTCCACGGTGCATCCTCGGCGTGCCACGAAGGATTGTTTGACAGGTACGAACCGTCGGTATATGGGTTAGACATATAAGTATTATATGAAAAAAGCCGCTCAAAAGCGGCTTTGAAATTTTGGACCTGACGAAGACCCAACTTGCGACCTCCACAGCCGCGACGGCGTTGCCGTTCGCAATCATCACCGCCATTACGTTTGATTGCCCTGATTTGTCAGATTTGAGACAAGTTTGCGTGGCTAGTTGCCCGCATAGGCGTGCCTGAATGGCACGTCAAGGGCAAGGCAACGCAAAATTGTCCAAAGGTGGCAAATTGTTGGCCCATAAGCAAGCAAAACACAAAAATCTCTTTTTGTGTTTTGTGCCAATAACGCCACATACTAAAAAAGCCACTTCACAGAGAAGTGGCTATAAAAAGTGGACCTGACAAGGATCGAACTTGCGACCTCCACAGCCGCGACGGCACGGCATCGCGCCTGCGTCATCTTCAGTCGTTCTTGCTAGGTTCCCGCTTTCCAAAAACAAAACCCCGCTTTCGCGAGGTTTCATTTTTGAAAAGTGGACCTGACAAGGATCGAACTTGCGACCTCCTGCATGCCATGCAGGCGCTCTCCCAGCTGAGCTACAGGCCCGTTATGTATATAGTATATCAGTTTTAATTAAAAAGTGCAAACTCCATTTTAATTGATAATAAAATATTTACTGGAATCTAACCCGCTTTGCGTATCGGGCCGCCCCATGGATTTGCAAATTTCGGTAGCACGGGCAGATTTACCTGCGCGCGCCAACTGACACCAATGCAATCCCGAATAACTTGCATGACCGTATTGTGTATGAAATTCTAAATCCGGCAAATCGGGATTATAGGCAAACGCACCGCAAGCACGTTTCTCAAAACATGTATAAAAATACGTATTAGGTTTGCTTGCATCCACATGGCTATCCACATTATATGCTCCAACACTTAGTGTAAAAATTCGGTCCGACGGTATTTCAACGGCAAGTTCGTTAATATCGTTTGTATATTCGTTATTGGCTAAATAATACACCTCTTGCGCGTCCAAAATACTTTTGAGTAACGTAACGGCTTCCACCGTACGCGCTTTATTCACCGCTTTTTGATATTGCGGCAAGGCCACCGCCGCCAAAATACCGATGATTAACACAACGACAAGGAGTTCAATTAAAGTAAACCCCATTAAACTAGTTGTCATCCCCGAGTTTGCCCGTCCGGCTAGGACTCGGGGATCTTCCACGTCCCTTGTAAAACAAGGTTGTTTCTCCTCTTGCCCTAAAAACAACGGATGAGGAAGATCCCGGCACCCTGCGGGCCGCCACACCCACCGGGATGACAGATTTGTTTTATTTCCTTCTAAAATGCTCAACATTTGTTT
>Ga0310694_10003560_pt1 | contig 15278 bp, 13 predicted proteins | sample 174DNAGHGhighgp2_FD_203884 | JGI IMG/M metagenome (GOLD analysis project Ga0310694, IMG submission 203884) | Sheep rumen microbial communities from Palmerston North, Manawatu-Wanganui, New Zealand - 1742 DNA GHGhigh gp2 (v2) (version 2) | ecosystem: Host-associated > Mammals > Digestive system... | reverse complement strand
GGGCAAAGGGAATTGCTGGAGGCCGTGGCCGGGCTGCAGCCGGCCGCTACCGGAGAGGTGATCTTCCACAATCCCAAGAAGGATAAGCCCGTTACCTTCTTCCACAAAACCCTGAAGCGGGTGAAGGAATTGGCCGCCCAGGGCGCGTTCCACGACGGGGAAGGCAAGCCCGTTTCCTTCGCGGGGAAGAGCGATAATGAGATCCGCGACTGGGTGAAAAAGGGCGATGTGCTGTTTAATGAGGATGAGATCATCAACCTGAGGCACAAAACGCCGCTGCAGATCCGGGAATTGGGCGTGCGCCTTTCCTTCGTGCCGGAGGACCGGCTGGGCATGGGCCTGGTGGGCTCCATGGGCATTACCGATAACATGATGCTGCGCTCCTACCGCAAGGGTCCCGGCGGCTTCCTGGACAGGAAAAAGCCCCGGGAGCTGGCGGAAAGGATCATCCAGGAACTGGAGGTATCCACCCCCGGCACCACAACGCCTGTGCGCCGCCTTTCCGGCGGCAACGTGCAGAAGGTGCTGGTGGGGCGGGAAATCGCCTTCACCCCCAAGGTGCTCATGGCGGCGTATCCCGTGCGCGGGCTGGACATCAACTCCTCCTACACCATCTATCATCTGCTCAACAGGCAAAAGGAAAACGGCGTGGCCGTGATCTTCGTGGGGGAGGACCTGGACGTGCTGCTGGAATTGTGCGACCGCATCCTGGTGATCAATTCCGGCGCGGTGACGGGCCTGGTGGACGCCCGGACCGCCACCAAGGAAGAAATTGGCCTGCTGATGACCAAAACCCATACCGCAGGAAAGGAGGACGCGTAAATGGCCAATCATCCGTCAACGGTTCGCGAGCCGCTGATCCACTTGAGCAAGCGGGCGGAAATCACCCCCGTCAAGGCCTGGATGATCCGCATCCTGGCCATCGTGCTGGCGCTGATCGTGTGCGGCCTGGCGGCCTTCATTCTCATCGACCGGCTGCGGGAAAAGCCCGAAGAAATCGGGAAGTTTTACTATGCCTTTATCAAAGGCTCTTTCACCTCTTCCTACCGCTTCTGGAAATTCGTGAAGGACCTGGCCATTCTCCTGGCCATCGCCCTGGCCCTGACCCCGGCCTTCCGCATGCGCTTTTGGAATACCGGCGCCGAGGGGCAGACGCTGGTGGGCGTATTGGCGGCAATCGCGGTGAATTTTTATCTGGGAGGCATCAAAAACGCCGAAGGCGCTGCCCTGGTGCCAAATGCGGTGCTTTTGCCCCTGATGCTGCTGGCGGCGCTGCTGGCCGGCGCTGCGTGGGCGGTGATCCCGGCTGTGTTCAAGGCCCTGTGGAACACCAATGAAACCCTCTTCACCCTGATGATGAACTACGTGGCGATATATCTGGTGCAGTGCATGCTGGCGGTGTGGGTGAAAAGCGGCTCGGGCTCCCTGCCAAAATTGGAAACGGGGCGGCTCCCGGTGCTGCGCATCCCGGGCATCGACAGCGATTATCTTCTGATCATCCTGGTGGTGCTGGTGACCACCGTGGTGCTGCATATTTACCTGAACTATTCCAAGCACGGGTATGAAATCAGCGTGGTGGGCGAAAGCGCCCGCACGGCCCAGTATGTGGGCATCAGCGTAAAGAAGGTAATCATCCGCACGCTGCTGCTCAGCGGCGCCATGTGCGGCCTGGTGGGTTTCCTGATCGCCGCGGGGCTGGATCACTCCGTGACCAAGGACGCTGTGGGCGGCCGCGGCTTTACCGCCATCATGGTGGCGTGGCTGGCCAAGTTCAACCCCATCGGCATGGTGATCTCCGCCGGGCTGATCCAGGTGCTGCATCAGGGCTCGGACCAGCTGAGCACCGATTTCGGCCTGCGGGGCGCGTTCCCCGATGTGTTTGTGGGCATTATCCTGTTCTTCGTGATCGGCAGCGAGTTTTTCATCAACTATCAGGTGCACTTCCGCGGCGCGGCCCGGACGGCAGGCAAAGAGGAGGGAATCAAATGAACTGGTGGATGGATTATCTGATCGACTCCCTGGCCTTTGGCGCGGTGTTCATTTACGGTTCCACCGGGGAGATCATCACGGAAAAGTCGGGCCACCTGAATCTGGGCATTCCCGGCATCATGAGCATGGGCGGCGCGGGCGGCTGCGTGATGCTGAACCTGATCGGCGCTTCCTCCCTGCCCCCGTTTCTCATCGTGCTGCTGGGCATTCTTTCCTCGATGCTTTTTGCCGTGCTGATGGGCCTGATCTATTCCTTCCTCACCGTTACCCTGCGGGCCAATCAGAATGTGACCGGTCTTGCGCTGACTACCTTCGGGGTGGGCCTGGCCAAGGTAATCATGAGCAAGCTGGATTCGGCGGTGTACCTGAAGCCCCAGCAAATGTACCGCTGGCCCTTTGCCGGCAGGACGGATAAGCTGCAGCTGCTTGGCGTCATGTTTTTCCTGGCGCTGATCATTGCGCTGGTGGCCGGATGGGTGCTGTTCCGCACCAAGACGGGGCTGCACCTGCGCACCGTGGGCGAAAACCCCGCCACTGCCGACGCCGTGGGCATCAATGTGACGGGCTATAAATACGCCGCCACCTGCATCGGCAGCGGTATCGCGGGCCTGGGCGGCTTCTACTACATCATTGACTACATGGCTTCCCGCGAGGCGTACCTGAGCCTGGAGGCCTACGGCTGGCTGTCCATCGCGCTGGTGATTTTCGCCCTGTGGCGGCCGCACTGGACCATCCTTGGCTCCACGGTGTTCGGCTTCCTGTTTTCTCTGGGCACCACCCTCACCAACGCCGGGCTGACGCCCAGCATGGTGCTCGTGCAGCTGCTGAAAATGCTGCCCTACGTGGTCACCATCCTGGTGCTGATCGTGTCCTCCATCCGCAACAAGCGGGAGAATCAGCCCCCGTCCTCCCTGGGCCTGTCCTATTTCAGAGAAGAAAGATAGCGGCCGTTATGCCGGTCTGATCCTTTCGCGCCTCGTTTCCCGGGCGAATGCCTTAGGAGCGGGGCGCGTTTCATTTCCCCTTGACTTTTGCCTTTTCCCGCTTTATTATGAAGCCAAAACACCGCAAGGAGGCCCTGCTATGGTTTTGATCGGCGTCACTCCGTCCCAGGATGAGAATGGACGGATTTTTGTGAACCACGATTATCCGGACGCCCTGCTTCGCGCCGGAGCGCTGCCGGTGATGCTGCCGCTGACGAAGGATCAGGCGGCGCTGGAGGAAATCCTTTGCCGCGTGGACGGTCTGCTTCTGACGGGCGGAGCGGACATCGAGCCCAAGCGGTACGGCGAGGAAACGCTGCCGCTGTGCGGGGAAATGGCTCCGCTTCGGGACGAAATGGAGTTTTATCTATGCAAACGGGCGTTGGAAACGGACCTGCCGATGCTGGGCATCTGCCGGGGCTTTGAGGTAATCAACTGCGTGCTTGGGGGCAAATTGTACCAGGATATTGCCGCCCAGTACCGGGATGTTTTGAAGCACCCCTGCTACGATGTGCCCAGGGATCAGGTGCACGCGGTCACGACGGCGGAGGGCACCAGGCTGCGGCAAATCACCGGCATGGAAGAAATGCGGGTGAACAGCCGGCATCACCAGGGGGTGAAAACCCTGGGGCAGGGCCTGATCGTCAGCGCCCGGGCCGAGGATGGGCTCATCGAGGGCGTGGAATTGCCCGGCAGGCGCTTTGCCGTGGCGGTGCAGTGGCACCCCGAATCGCTGAGCGATTACAGGCCCGAGGCCCAGGCTCTTTTCAATGCCCTGACGGAGGCCTGCGCATGCTGAAGCAAATCGCCCTGGTGGCCGATCTGCACGGCAACTGGCCGGCTACCCGGGCCGTGGCGGCCGATATCCGCGCCCGGGGGATCGGGGAAATCTGGTGCCTGGGCGACGTGGTGGGCAAGGGCCCGTCTTCGCCCGAAACCTTCGACTGGGCGATGGAAAACTGCGCCCTGATTCTACAGGGCAACTGGGACGAGGGCATCGGCAGCCGCCGCTTTCCCAAGGATGGGTTTTATTACGCCCAGCTGGGGGATAAGCGCATGGACAGGCTGCTTTCCTTTCCGGTCGAGCATGTTTGCTGGGTGTCGGGCAGGAAAATGCGCCTGTTCCACGGCCGGCCCACCATGCCGGAGCCCTTCCATGTGCACCGGGAGGAAGCCGTGCTGCGCCCCTATTTCGCGCCGGATTACACCCTGGTGGGCTATGCCGACGTGCACAGGCAGGGCGTCCGGGTGTTCAGCGAGGGGATTCTGTTCAACACCGGCAGCGTGGGCAATCCCCTGGGGGTGACCCTGGCCCAGTATGTGATTTTGCGGGGCGATTTTGACAGCCGGGAGATGGGGCCTCTGGACGTGGTGACCGTGTCCCTGCCCTACGACCGGGAGCAGGCCATCCGCGATGCAAAAGAAGCGGGGGAAAGGGGCCTGGTGAACGCCGATCTGTTCTGCCGGGAGATCGAAACGGGCGTATACGCCCGCAATCAGGGGATGAAAACGCCGTGAGCATTCGTTTCGGCCCCTCGGGCAATTCGGAATCCTTTTACGCCCAAGGCTATAAGGCCTCCTGGCAGGCACCCAAGTGGCTGCATGAGATGGGCCTGACCGCCTATGAATACTCCTTTGGCCGGGGCGTCAATCTGTCCGACGAAATGGCGGAAAAAATCCGCCTGGAGGCGGAAAAATGGAACGTGGCCGTCAGCGTCCACGCGCCTTACTACATCAATCTGGCCAATCCCGATCCGGAAAAGCGGGAGGCCTCCTTCCGCTATATCCTGGAAAGCGCCAGGCTGGTCACGCTCCTTGGCGGCGATCGGGTGGTGGTGCACGTGGGAGCCGAAATGAAAATGGAGCGGGCGGAGGCGCTGAAAAACTGTCGGGCAGGCATCCTGGAGGCGTATCGCCGTATGGATGCTCAGGGGTTATCGCAGGTGCATTTGTGCCCTGAAACCATGGGACGGCCCAGCCAGATCGGCGATCTGGCCGAAACGCTGGATTTTTGCCAGCTGGACGCCCGGCTGCTGCCCTGCGTGGATTTTGCCCATTTGCATGCCTTGGGTCAGGGCGCGCTGAAGGAAACGGCGGATTTTGCCCGGGTGCTGGACGCGGCGGAAGCGGCGCTGGGGATAGACAGGGCCAGGCGCATGCACGTGCATTTTTCCACCATCGAATACACCATCGCCGGGGAAAAGCGCCATCGCACCTTCGCGGAGAAGGATTACGGCCCCAGGTTCCAATTTCTTGCGCCGCTTTTGAAGGATCGCGGCTACGCGCCCCGGATCATCTGCGAATGCAAGGGCACCATGGCGGAGGACGCCCGGGAAATGCTGCGGCTGTACGGCGCGGTATGACGCCGCTTGCATTGCGGTGGACGATATGGTATACTGCATAAGAATTTGATTTCCACAGGAGGGAATTTTCTTGGACGAGGGCTCGGTTGCTCGATGGCTGATCGGGGCGGCGCTGGTGTTTTTCTGCGCCCTGCTCAGCTGCGCTCAGGCGGCGCTGACCAATGTAAACGAGGGCAGGCTGCGCGACATGAAGGATAACGGCCGCGCGAAAAAGCTGCTGCCTTTGCTGGAGCGGCCCGAGCCCGTGATCGCGCTTCGCGGGCTGCGGACGCTCTTTCTCTTTTTGCTGGTGGGCGCGTGCGCGTGCGCGCTCAAAAGCCGCGCGGGCTGGGCGGCGGCGGATTCGGTGCTGGTGGCCGCGCTGGCCGCGACGCCGACAGCGATGGTGCTGTGCAAGCTGGCGCCTGAAAAAATCGGCAGCAGCCGCAGCGAAAAGGCGGCGCTGGCGCTGTGCCCGCTGATCCTGTTCGTATACCGGCTGATGACGCCCTTCACCGTCCTGGAGCAGGCGGCGGCCAGGGGCGTGGCGCGGCTCTTCGGCGTGGACCCCAACGCCAAGGAGGAAGTGACCGAAGAGGAAATCCAGGCCATGATGGATATTGGCGAGGAAAGCGGCGTGATCGAAAGCGGCGAACACGAAATGCTGAAAAACGTGTTTGAGTTCGGCGATCTCACCGCCGCCGACTGCATGACCCACCGCACCGACGTGACCGCCATCTGGATTCAGGACGACGAGGAAACCATCCGCAATACCATCAAGGAAAGCGGCCTGAGCCGTTTCCCCGTGTATAATGAGGATATCGACGATATCGTTGGGGTGCTCAGCACCCGGGAATACCTGCTCAACGCCGGCGAAAAGCAGCCCAAGCCCCTGAAGCGGCTGCTTCGGGAAGCGTATTTCGTGCCGGAAACGGTGAAAACCGACGTGCTGCTGCGCAACATGCAGCGGGCCAAGACCCATATCGCCATCGTGGTGGACGAATATGGCGGCATGAGCGGCATCGTGACCATGGAGGATCTGCTGGAGAAAATCGTGGGCAACATCTACGATGAATTCGATCCTACCGCCGAAGTGGAGGTGCAGCCCCTGGGGGACGGCGTCTGGCGCGTCAGCGGCACGGCTGACCTGGATACCGTGGAGGAAGCCATCGGCGTTTCCCTGCCCCGGGGCGATGATTACGACACCCTGGGCGGCCTGATTTTCAGCCGCTTTTCCACCATCCCGGAGGATGGCTCCACCCCAAGCCTGACATTGTTCCTGACACCTGACGGGGAAGAGCCCCAGGACGGGGATTGCGGCAGGGTGCGTCTCGATGTGGAATCCATTGTGGACAGGCGGGTGGAATGGGTCAGACTGACGCGTTTGCCCGCCGGCGGACAAACGGAAGACCCCGAAGAAACGGCGCAGCCGAGGTGAAACGCATGAGAAAATGGATAGCTGCTCTGATGATCCTGTGCCTGATGCCCTTCGCGCTCCCCGGGGGCCTTTCGGAGGAGGAAACGCCGCTCTACACCATAAAAGACCGGCGGGTGCACTCCACCTATGAATCCGACACCCTGAAATACACCATCGAGGTCATGCGCATCAACCGCACGGAGGAATGCTACCTGACCACCGTCTGGATGCAGGACCCGGCCCGGCAGATCAAAAAAGCCATTTCGCCCTGGCACGAGGCCCTGTGGAAGGCGGAAAACATCGCCAAGAAGATCCCGGACGCGGCGCTGGTCATTAACGGCAGCGGCTACGTCAGTGAGCAGTACCCCCAGATCCCCGACAATTATCCCGGCAGAAGCAAGGATTATTACTGCACGCCTCTGGGGTCCATTACGGTGGTGGATGGGGAAGTGTACCGCAATCTGGAGGGGGTGCCCTATTACGGGCTGACCCTGGAAGCGGACGGTCTGCATATGTATGTGGGGGCGGACAATGAAGAGGTGCTTGCCAGGAATCCCATTCAAACCTGGTCCTTTTATGAGGGCTGCCCCATGGCGGTGAACGGAGAGGATATTCTGGATCACGGCTGGGCCTTCGCTCAAAGGATTGCCGACCGCACCGTGATCTGCCGGCTGAAGGAAGAGAACACCTACCTGATCCTGACCACCGGCATCCGGGGCCTGTCGCTGATCGACGTGAACGCGTTTTTGCTGGGAGAATATGACACAGAATGGATTTACGATCTGGACGGCGGGCCTTCCACGGCGCTGCTGCGCAGAAAGCAGGGCCAGAAAGAGCTTACGCCCCTGCATCCCGGCCGTCAGCGGATTGCCGATGTGATGGGATTTGTGGAATAAGGAAAAACAGGGGAAAAACTGGAAACCGTATGATTTGGTCGGTTTTCGGCCGGTGAAGAGCATTGTATCCCCCCGGGAAATGTGGTATCATTTACCAGGTGTGATTGATTTGGATCACCCGGTACATCTTAACAGTGCGAGCACATCGCGCGAAAGGAAGAGAATCATGAAGAAGATCATCTGCAAAGTCGAATATGATACCGAAGCCTCCGAGCTGATCCAGAAGAAGGTCTTTGGCGAATTCGGCGACCCCAAGGGCTACGAAGAGGACCTGTTCAAGACCCAGGATGGCAAGTTCTTCCTCTATGGCATCGGCGGCGCGGAAAGCCCCTATGCGGAAGAAGCCATCAAGCGTCTGTCCCCCGCCAAGGCTGCGGAATGGCAGAACGCCTGACAGAAAGGCCCCCAAAAGCATCTCCGGCGCGTACGGGGATGCTTTTTGTTTGGCGGAAATGCTCCCGCGCCTTGACAGGGCGGAAAACGGAATGGTAAAATAAAAATAACCGGCGCCGGGAAGCCGCGTTCCGCGAAAGAAGGCTTCGCCTGCCGGACTATGAAGCCCTGGAGAGAAAACCTATGATCCGCAAACTGATCCGGCAAATGCTGGCGGCGCAGACCCTGTCCGCTCTGACGGTATCGCTGTGCCTGCTGATTGATAACATCATGATCTGCCGCTACCTGGGCGTGGAGGCCGCCGCGGCTTACGGCCTGGCCAATCCGGTTTTGCTGGTGGTGGGCGCCATCGGCAGCATGCTGGCCGCCGGGGTGCAGGTGGCGTGCAGCAAATCCCTGGGCAGCGGCTCCAGGAAGGAAACCGACAAGGGCTATTCCTCCGCCATCGGGCTGACGCTGGGCGTTTCCGTTTTCTTTGTGGCGCTGGTGCTTTTGCTGCGCGGCCCGCTGGCTGCCATGATGGGCGCCGGTACGGAAGGAAAACTGTACGACCGGACCAGCGATTATATGGCCGGCTTCATCCTGGGTGCGCCGGGCTCCATCGGCGCGCTGATCCTGGTGCCCTTTTTGCAGATGGCCGGGCAAAGCAACCTTTTGATCGTGGCGGTGCTGGGCATGACGGTGTCCGACGTGGCGCTGGATCTGCTCAACGTGTTCGTGCTCAAGTGGGATATGTTCGGTATGGGTCTGGCCTCCTCCCTGAGCTATTACGTGGCGGTGGCCATCGCGCTGATTTATTTCCTGTCCAAGAAATGCGTGTTCAAATTCTCTTTCAGGCTTATCACCTGGAAGAAGATCCGGGAGCTGGCAGCCGGCGGATTGCCCACCGTGTTCAACATGGCGTCCTCAGTGGTGCTGGTGTTCATCCTCAACAAAATCCTTATGGCCGCCGGCGGCAGCGAGGCCGTGGCGGCCTATACCGTGCTGATGGGCATCGGCAACGCCAGCAACTGCATTTCCACCGGCATCGGCGGCGTGTCGCTGACCCTGTCCGGCATCCTGTATAATGAAGAGGACCGAACGGGCCTCAAGGAATTGCTCAGGTTCCTGGCGCGCTACGGCGTGCTGCTTGGCGTGGTGATGGGCGCGCTTTTGGCCGTGTTCGCGCCCACGGTGGTGAGCGTATTCATCGCCAAGGCCGGCGAAACCCGGAATATGACCGTGCTGGGTGTGCGGCTCTTCGCCCTGGCGCTGATCCCCTGCTGCATCAACAACGCTCTCAAGAGCCTCTATCAGGGCACCGACCGCTGGGGGCTGACGGAGATCATCTCCGTTGTGGAGGGGGCTGTAATGCCGTCGCTGGCAGCGTTTCTGTTCAGCCGGTGGCTGCAGGTGACCGGCGTGTGGCTGTGCTTTGTGGCGGGGGAATGCCTGACGCTTCTGTGCATCATGCTTTTTGTGTGGCGGAAAAACCATGGCGCTTCTCTTTCGCCGGAGCCCTTCCTTTTGCTGCGGGAAGGCTTTGGCGTCAAGCCGGAGGATATGCTGGAAACGGACATCCACTCAGTGCAGGAGGTGACGGAGGCGGCGCAGAAGGCGGCGGAATTCTGCCGCCGGCACGGCCAGAGCGAAAAAATGGCCAACCATATCGCCCTGTGTATCGAGGAAATGGCCGGCAATACCGTGATCCATGGCTTTGCCCCGGGAAAGGAAAACCATTTGTCCATCCGCGTCCAGCATAAGCAGGACCGCTGGGTGCTGCGCTTCCGGGACGACTGCCGGGCCTTCGATCCGGTGAGCTACGTGCCCAAGCCCGACGGAGAAGACGCCCTGGGCCTGCGCCTGGTGATGGCTATGGCCGAGGATGTGCGCTACACCTATTCCATGAACCTGAACAACCTGACCATCAAGCTGCCCGCTGTGGGAAAAGCCGCCTAAAGAGCGCTCCATTCTGAGGGACGTTCAAAGCGCCGGCAAATTGGATTTGGAAGACGTTGAGGCGCCCCGGTAAACCTCTCTGGGCTCTGCCCAGACCCGCCGGGGCGGCACTGCCTCCCCGGACCCGAAGCAATGCGGGAACCACAGGAAGCTTCCCGCAGCTGCTTGCATAACACATTCCACCGCTCCCGGGCAGGCAGCTTCGCTGCCGGCCTGTGCGCAAAGCGCACAGGGAAAAGCAGGTGACCAGACGGAAAAATGAGCTTGCTCATTTTTCGGCTGGATCACCTGCTTTTCTTTTGCCCGGGAGCTGTCTTGCTGCCTTTCAAGCGTCTGGCGCAATCAAGCTTGGCTGACGTTTATCCAACAATCGCCGGGATGGGTCCAGGGCACTTGTGCCCTGGTTCGGGGTGTGGGGGCGAAGAGCCCCCACGAAGGCGCGGAGCCAGGGGGCTGTGAAAGCCCCAACGTTTTCTGTTTCAAACGGCGGCTGGCTTATTCTTTACCGGTCATGCATCCCACGGCGCGGCTTTGATTTCCGCCCAGGGATTTGCCACTGCCTCGTTCAGCAGCAGCCAGAACCGGGCGTCGGCAAGGGCCTCTTCAAAGGGATAGGGAGACGGGCCGCCGGCAAGGTACTCGCCCATATCCAGCAGGATGGAGGCGATGGCAAATTCATCCTGCACGGTATCCGGGGCCAATTCGGAAAGCCAGTTCCGCCGCTTGTCCCGCAGGGCCTGATTGTCCAGCGCCCGGTATTTTTCGGGGATTTCGGGCAGCAGGGACACGCGGGCGGGCTGGTTTTTATCATCCAAGTACAGCAGGGCAGTATCGGTCCATTCGCCTTTTTCGCCCCGCAGGGTGAGATGCCGGGAGCGGATGTAGGAGCGGTACTGCACGGGGCAGAAATCGTAGATCGCTTCCTTGCCCGAGGCGAAGGAAATGTGCACCATATCCCGGGCGGCCTGTTTTTCGCGGCCATCCAGGATGGCGCCGCAGCGGGAATCGGTTTCCACTACGGGAGAAAGCAGACGCATGCCGCGCAGGGTATAGCTTTCCCGGGGAGATACCCCCAGGGCTTTTCGGATCAGGCTGAAGGCGTGGTAATCGTGCAAAAGCGACAGGTACAGGGAGGAAGGCTCCCCGATCAGGCCCTTTTCCACCGCCGCCAGTCCGGCCATCAGGATGGGATAGCGGTGGTACTGCTCGCAGCAGACGATCTTCGCGCCGTCCCGGTTCAACCGCGCCAGGCGGCGCAGCTTGTCTTCCGTATCGCCCACCGGCGTTTCGGTGACCACGGGGAAGCCCCGGCCGATCCATTCCTCCGCCACGTCGGCCACGTGGCCCCGGTCCACGGCGATGACCGCGAAATCAGGGCGGAAGGCCAGGCTTTCATCCAGCGAGCAGGAGGCCGGCGCGCCGGTGCGGGCGGTCATGAGGGCCGCTTTTTCCGGGGAGCGGCACAGGTACTGCGCCCGGAACAAATCGGGATACGCCCGGGCGATGCGGCCAAAGTATTCCGCCCGGTAGCCGGAGCCCACGATGAGATAGGACAGCATGGGGAATCGCTCCTTTACGCGCCGTAAGGGCTGTCGAATTCTTTTTCGGCCTTGCTGACCGCGTCTTCCAATGTCATGCCGGCGAAGTGCTGAGCGCCCAGATTCCTGCCGGATTTTTTATCGTCCGCGAACACGCCCACCACGATGCCGGGGATGGCGCTTTCCGGGGCGTTGGGGGCGTGCTGGCCGCCAAGGTCTGTGCGGCACCAGCCGGGATCGGTCAGGTTGATCATCACATCGGTGCCCTGCACCTTGCTGCCCAAATCCACGGTGATCTTGTTCAGCGCCGCCTTGCTGGCGGAATAGCCGGCCTGGCACACGTCCAGGGCGATGCCGCTGGTGGTGTTCAGGATGCGTCCGGTGCCCTTCTTCATCATTTTGGGCAGGAAATGATAGCAGATCATGGCCGGGGCGATGGTGTTCACCCGGAAGCTGATCTCATAGTCCGATACCGGGGTCTGGCAGTAATCGGTGCGGTAAGCGATCTGCAAACCGGCGTTGTTGAGCACGATGTCCACGTCCACCTGGAAGCCGTCGATTTCATCCAGCATGCGCTTCACCTGCTCAGGGTCGCCCAGATCCGCTGCCACGGCCTTGGCGGATACGCCCAGGGCTTCCGCTTCCCGCAGCACCTTTTCGGTGTGGGCCAGATCCCGGCTGTGCAGGATCAGGTTGCAGCCCTGCCTGGCCATGAACAGTGCCGTCAGATACCCGATGCCCCGGGCCGCGCCGGTGATCAGCGCCCATTTTCCTTTGACCTGATACATGTTTTCATCCTCCGTTTTTTATTCAGTTTGAATCAGAAGCACTTTTCCTTCCGCTCTTTTTTGCAGCTTTCGATTTTGCCACAGCGGTAGCACAGCTCGTTGTCGCACAATCCGTCGTTGGCGAAGCAGGAAAGGATGTTGTTCACGGTGGTTTCGGCGATGTTGTTCAGCGCTTCCTGGGTAAGGAAGGCCTGGTGGGAGGTAACGATCACGTTGGGCATGGAAATGAGGCGGGAGAGCAGATCGTCGTTCAGGATGTGGCCGGAGCGGTCCTCGAAGAAAATGTCGGCCTCTTCCTCGTACACGTCCAGGCAGGCCGCGCCGACCCTGCGGGCCTTGATGCCGTCCAGCAGGGCTTCCGCGTCGATCAGGCCGCCCCGGGAGGTGTTCACGATCACCACGCCTTTTTTCATTTTCCCGATGGCGTCGGCGTTGATGATGTGCCTGGTATCGTCGGTCAGGGGGCAATGCAGGGAAATGATGTCGCTTTGCGCAAACAGTTCGTCCAGGGAAACGTATTCAATTTCGCCCTGAATGGGGAAAGGATCGTAGGCGATCACCCGCATGCCAAAGCCCCGGCAGATGTCGATGAAGATGCGGCCGATTTTGCCGGTGCCGATCACGCCCACGGTTTTGCCATGGAAATCAAAGCCGGTGAGACCGCTGAGAGAAAAATTGAAATCCCGGGTGCGGTTGTAGGCCTTGTGGATGCGGCGCACCGAGGTGAGCAGCAGGGCGATGGCGTGCTCCGCCACGGCGTAGGGCGAATAGGCCGGCACGTGCACCACGTGCACCTTGCCAAAGGCGGCGCGCACGTCCACATTGTTGTACCCGGCGGAGCGCAGGGCGATCAGCTTCACGCCGATTTCGTGCAGCTTTTCGATCACCGGGGCGCTTACCGTGTCGTTGACGAACACGCACACCGCCTGGCAGCCACGGGCCAGGTCCGCCGTGTCCTCGTTGAGCTTGGTTTCAAAAAAGCGGAAATGGATTTTGTGCTGGGCCCCGTAATGCTCAAACGAGGGCAGGTCGTACTCCTTGGCGTCGTAAAATGCCACCTTGATCATGGTTTTCCTCCTGTCTGCGCGGCTTTCTTTGCCTGCGCGGGTTTTGGGTCAATAGAAGAAGAGGCCTTCCTGGGTCATGTATTCCACGTAGGAAGCAATGGTATCCGCCAAAGAAAAATCCGGGTCCGGGGCGTGCAGATGCAGGGCGGCAAGGTCCTCTTCGCCGATCGTGATATTTTGATACGGCGCTGGATCGGCGCCGGCTTGCATCACCGCCAGAAAGCATGTGCCGGGGATCACCGGCAGGCCGCATTCCTCCGCGCAGGGCAGATCGGGAAATTCCGCCGTGCGTTCCTTTGTCAGCGCGCCCAGCACTGTGTATCCATCCTGCGCCAGGGCCAGGGCCCCTTCGGTGTCGGTGCACAGTACGTACGCGCCGCTGGCCAGCTGATCTGTTTTGTCCTTTTCATCCACGAAAATATCGGAATCGAAAGCCATTTCCTCCATCAGCAGCAGCGACGCGTAATCGGCGTTGCTGGCCTGGAAGCACCGCATGAGCATCAGGCTGTACTCGTTTTCGATCAGGTAATCCCGCAGGGACTTTAGATCGCTGATCCCCGTTTCCCTGGCCGTATCGGCGCTGCAGACCAGGTACAGGTCATTCTGCGCCAGCACCGCGGCGGCCTGAATGTCGGTCCTCACGTCGCCCTCGGCATAGCCCTGCAATGCTTCGATCAATTCCTGCTGGGTGATCAGGGCGGCGTCGGCTTCTCCCAGGATCACCCGGATCAGGCAGTCGAGGCGGCTTTCCTGCGTTGAACCGTTCAAAGACAGGGCCTGCGCCAGCGCGGCGTCCTCTTTGGCGGCCACGAGCCCGTCGCCCAGGGCGCATACGGGCAAAAACAGGAGAATCAGCAGAGCGGCAAGCATTTTTTTCATGATCGTTTCCTCGCTTTTCTTATGATGAGCGGTTTTACGGCAGCGGCTTGTCCCCTTCCAGGAAGAAGCTCATGTCGCCCAGCAGCAGGATCTGATCCACGCCGTATTTCTGTACCGTTTCCCGGAGCGAAAAATCCTTTTGGCAGGCTTTTTGATAGTGCCGCAGATCCACGTACACGATCTTTTCATAGTGGGCGGTCAGCAGCGTTTTCACCGGGTTGGCCAGGGAATTGCCCAGCATCAGCAGCGTGCGGCCGTTGCGCGTATCCCGGCTTTCCAGGATCAGCAGCCCCACGTCGCCGCCGTAGCAGAAGGCGTAGTGATTGGCGAGCAGATCGCTGCTGTACTTGTGATTCAGGTATTCCTGCAAATGGTCGTAGGCCTTTTTGCGACCGTTGATGGTGGCGGTGTACCGGGGAAAGGGGTCGAACCGGTAGAGCGTGAAGTTTTCCTTCGATACGGGCCGGTTGGTGAGCCTGGCGAAGGAGCCGTTGAATACAATGGGCAATTCAACCGTTTCGACGGGTGTCAGGGGCGTTTCATCCTCGCCCAGCAGCATCTTCACCACGTCCAGGTATCCCCGGTAGGAGCCGGCGAAATTCCAGTGGTGGTCGGTGGCGTAGAAGTAATGGCAGAATTCCTCGTAAGTAGTGTACTTGAGGTGGTCAAATACGTCGGCGTGGAGGTTTTTCTTCAGATATTCATACAGCGGCGAATCCTCGGGGAAGGTGCGGGCGATCTGATGGGTCATGGAGGATTCCACCAGGTAGAAATATACCTTGGGACAGCCGGCCCCCAGCTTTTTTTTCATCGCGTCGATGGCTTCGTTAAAGCCCGTCATCCGGCTCTTCACCGAGCCCGGCAGGTGCGCCGCCGCGTCGTTCACCAGCCTTTGGCCGCCCTCCAGGGAAAGGTGAATGTCGTCCACCCGGGAGACGGACAGGGGCTTTTCGTTTTCCAGGCTCCTGCGGCGCACGCCGCCGTCCACGTTTTCCGCCGTTTGCCCGGGGATCAGGGATATCCTTTCGGTGTCCGCCTGATTTTTGCC
>Ga0310694_10003559_pt1 | contig 15280 bp, 17 predicted proteins | sample 174DNAGHGhighgp2_FD_203884 | JGI IMG/M metagenome (GOLD analysis project Ga0310694, IMG submission 203884) | Sheep rumen microbial communities from Palmerston North, Manawatu-Wanganui, New Zealand - 1742 DNA GHGhigh gp2 (v2) (version 2) | ecosystem: Host-associated > Mammals > Digestive system... | reverse complement strand
CTTCAGCATTCCATTTTCTAGATTCAATCATCTGAGCATCATTAGCATTACTACCAATAGGGGAATATTCCATATCTCCACCAACAACAGCAATTCCACCAGATTTGCCAGCTCCGTGGACAGTCTGCCAAGACTGTTTTATATCTAATTTCTGTTGACTTGTAAGTGGCTTAGATGACTTAAGAATACCATCAATATTAGCTCCATTCTCAAAGTAATTCTTAGCATGTGAATCAGTGGCAAGTGCTATGTCAAGAAGTTTCTTAGCATAAATCGGGACGCCTTTACCATTGACACCATCCTTAGAATTAAGTACAAGATGAATAACATTGATTGGCTCTACTTTCTTAGAAGTGATATTAGGGAATAAATAATAAAGTTTTCTAGGTTTTTCAGTATAAACTATTGAATATGAACCATTTGGTGCATATATAAGTTCTATTGGTGTACCATCACTTGCTCTAGAAATGTAGCATACTCCATTTCCATGTATATATAAATCCCATATAATCTGTTTAAGTATAGTGAACCTACTCTGGATAGAATTATCAAATGCAAGATCTATAGGATGAGAAAAAATATCACCACTGGAATACTCTCTTACATGAATAGGTATACTTGCTATAGTATTAGAAATCAATTGTACTCCAGCGAAAAAACAAGAGACAGCTGTAGCTTCACCTTTATTGAGATATGGTGTCAAGAAATCAAGTCCAACAGGAACAGTATAGCTCTCAGTTGGCTCAGCTTCTCTTATTTCAACATTATTTTGAACAGGTTTATTACGATTATTACGAAAAATTCCCATTTACTAGTATAGGAATATATTTATAAGCTGCTTATTATATGTTTAATATAGAATTATATATAATTTTTATTCAACTTTTTTAAACTAATTCTGAATTTTTAGAAAAAGGTCCTATATTATTAATGTAAAGATGATGTTAAACCCCTTAAAAATTACAGATTATGGATATCGTTAAAAAGGTAATTCGTTGGATGAAAAAAGAGAATATCGACACAACGAATATGAGCCTTTATAGAGATGGACTTATGGATAATTGGGTACATGTAAAACAAAATAATGATGAATATACAATTATTTGGGAAGGACATGGCCGCTATACAGTTATTGATATAAATTCATTATAAAATAATTAAACAATTAAAAATAATTAGTTATGAATAAGAAAGCAAATAAACTTGAAAATGGAAATTATGAGGTAATTGGACTAGAGTTTAAACCAGTATTTAATGAAGAATATATTTACTTAGATCCATGTCTACAACCTGATGATACATATGAATATAACAAAGTAACAGTAAAAGCCAAAACAAAATTTAATGGATATATAAAAGGATATAGAAGAAGATTAAAAGTTAGAGGAAATGTTATTAATGGTGAATTAATAGTATCGGCATTTGTAGGAAAAGATTTTCTTATTTGTAATGATAATATTACAATAAATGATATTAATGAAATTTTAAAATAATTAAACAATTAATAATCAATAAGTTAAACCATTAAAAATTAAATAAATATGGATAAAAGATTCATCGACCTTCTCAACCAAGCTTTTAATTGTGCTATGCACTACAGAGAAACTAAAGATAATGGCAACTTCAAGCCATCTGAAAACCCATTTCTTTTTATGGGTAGAGATGCTATTCAAACATTGCTTAAAGAATATAAAGATGTTTTAATTAATCTTGATGGAAAATACTGGATGGCATTCTCTTTCGCTGCTACAACTCTTAAATAATTAATTAATAATCAAATAAAAACACCTATAAGAAAATCTTATAGGTCTTTCTATTTTAAGAAATTCAGTCCATGTGCATATCTATATTCTGTATCTGTAAGACTATCAAGACTTGAAAGATGATACTGCTTATCTTTAAAATGAAGAGCATGGTGACATGTCTCACATACACTAAGAAGATTCTTCTCATTTAAAAACAATTGCCACTTCTCTTCTTCTGTCTTACCTCTATCCCACGGGACTTTATGATGTATATCCGTAGCAGGAATTACTCTTCCGTGCTCTAAACAACATTCACAAATTGCATGAGTCTTTAAATATGTATCTCTTAACCTCTTCCATGCAAGAGAATTATAAAACTCTTGAGCATGGACTTTTGACTCTTTTTTATATTCAACCTTAGGTGGTTGTATTGGTTTTCTGTTAATTGTTGGCATGTAATACTATTATATATTTTTTTATATAGTTTATCTGGTTTACCAAGATCTACCATCTCTATGACAACGATACCAACCAGCTGCAAATAATTCAGGTTGTTTAGATTTAATTACTCTTATTGGTTTTTCAATGATTCCATTTGTCATATAAAATCCACCTGTTTGTCTTCTAGAAGATTCAGCTTTCTTTTCTGGTGTCCACCACTTCTTTCTCTTATTGGATATCTTCTTACATCTATCTGGATTTCTATTTGTTTCTAAACATTTATTATATCTTTCTGGATTTTCAAATGATTTTTTTGTTCCAATTGATATATTATTACATACTTCTTTTGAACGTTGCTTTCCTCTTGTTTTATCTCCATTAATCTGTCCACCTCTTATGCCACCTTCAATCATTTTATTATATGCTTCATCTGTAATATAATCGTTTCTACCTTTATTCCATGCTTTACGTCCTTTCATTGCTTCTGATAAATGTTTACAATGCTCTTCTGAAAAAGGTCCTTTCATGTTCTCTCTTTGTTCTGGTGTTCTTTTTCTGCCTCTATTTTTATCACCAATTTTTTTCTTGGTTTCTTCAGAACAAGGATGACCTATACAACTAATACCAAAATTCCATGCTTTACAATTTGAAGAACCTCCACCACCAGAAGATTTATTATATCCATGACCAGATATACTAACACAACAATTTAATTCTTTAATTCTCTTTATTTCCTCTATATTTAATATTTCTTTAATCTCTTTCTTTGTTAGTCCATCTATATCAATTACTTTATAAATAATAAATTCAAAATTATCAATTCCATATTCTTTAATTGCTTTATCAATTAAAGAATCACCACCTCTAAGAACATGATCATTATATCTTCTTTTTATATCAACAGATTGACCAACATAAACATCACCTGTCAATATATTAATAAATTCATATATTCCACATATTTTATTCATAAGGTTCTATAATTAAATAGTTTAACTATATTATCATAGAACCTTTTTTAAAAAATTCAATTTTATGTTAGTAAATTTTACAACTACACTATCTCTACATCACCATTACCATCAGATAACCATCCACCAAGCGCTTCTAGTATAGCTATAGTTGCATCTATCTTACTCTCTCTGTTCTCCTTAATTGGCTTTACATTTTGATTATGATCTTCTTTAAGAGTGCAATTTTGAAAACACCATCTTGTAATTGGATTATCATCTAAAATAATATCTCCTTTCTTCATAAGAAGCTCAAATGTCTTTACACTTTTTGTAAAATTTCCAATATTTTGACTGAAAGGAGTACATGGAAGACCAGCTTCTTCAGCCATTATTATAAACAAAGTACTTTGCCAAGCATCATAATAGATTCCATTAAACATGAAATTATCCATACTACTAATCATATCATCAAGTATATATCTATAATCAGTTACATTACCTGGATTGACTGTCAAATACTTATGCTGTTGCCACTGTCTGTATTTCTGCCAGTTCTTGTTATTCTCAAGACACTCACTAGGAAGATAAAAGAAACACTTGAAAAGATATTTATTTGGTTCAAACTCTCTATGCTCATCTGGTGTAGCCATTATACAATAAACAGTTAAATCACTTACCGCCGCGAGATCTATTCCAGCACTTACAATCTGACCATTGAATGCTTCAATTGGTATTGGCTTCATATTCTTTTTGATTACCTCATCACTTATCCAAACTGAAGAAGTCTCTACCCACTGGTTTAGATTCTTTGTTCGTACGCCTACTTCCATACTTACATTATTCTTAGCTAAAGTAACTTGCTGTGAGATATAGTCTTTTGTTACAGTGATATCTAAACTAGGTATAGCTTTCTTCCATTTTGTATCATCAAACCAATCATCTCCTTTATCAAGTTCATATATAAGTGCAAATACTGAATCATCAGTCTTATTACCTAAAAGAATATCTGCACACATATCTCTGTACTCTTTACATGGTCCATATATATTAAAACCAGCTGTAGTAATATATATCATCATTGGATTTCTTCTCATACCCATACCTGACATCATTACATTTGGTAAGTCATTGGTTTCCAATGCGTGATATTCATCAGTTATAGCAAAATGTGGATTGAATCCATCACCTAACTTAGCATCACTACTCATCATCCTAATTCTACCTTTAGTCGGTGCAAATGTTATAGTATTTCTTAAACAATTAAGTATACCATTTCTGTTAATAGACTCAGCATAATTACTTGCAGCTCTAAAACCAATTCTGGTCTGCTCTTGAGATGGTGCAACAAAATCAATCTCAGCACCTGGCTCTCCATCTCCAATTAGACCATATAGAGCAAGTGCTGATGCAAGTGAAGTTTTTCCGCATTTTCTGCTAATCTGTATATATGCATTTCTACATACTCTCTTGTCAGTTCCTTTCCAATAGAAACCAAACATAGCATATATCATAAATGCTTGCCAATCTTGTAAAATGAATGGCTTTTTATAGAATTGTCCTTCTGTATGTTTTAACTTAGAGATGAAATTAACTGGCTTATCAGCCATCTTTGTCCTAAATTCCATGTCATCTCTCAACATAAAATCAAGGTATCTTTGAGCAGCAAGTTTAATATAATAACCAGCCTGTACTCTTCCTTCTAAAACATCAAATGCATACTTCGTATATTTTTCTAGACACAAATCAAGTACTTTATACTTATCATCCATTCATTAAATCTTCAAGATAATTTTTTGTATCTCTCTCAGTTTTATTATCCTTTATTTTCGATGCACTCATTGGGTTCAGGCCAAACTGATTCATAATCTTCATAGCTGCTTGTTGAGCTGTATTGAAAGCCTGGACAGCTCCACTCTTTCTTTGTTTACCTTGATGATCTGCATGCTGAAAACCTTCATTCTTGAAAGTCTCCTTAGCCTGAAACATAATATCTAAATTCATTGCTAGAACATCTAAACTGACAATATAATGAGGATAAACTTCACCATACTTGTCTAATAAAGATTCTACAATATAATTCATATATTCTTGTATTTCGTCTCTATATCCACTATATCTTGACTTAAAATCCATAATAAATTCCTAGTTAAATTTTATTTTTTCTACTGGAAGTGCGAAGAAAATTGGGCGTGATATTCTATGATTATCAATCAGATAAAACAGGTAGCCGGCCCTATTCTTCAACATCTTTACCACCAAATGGCTTCAAATCAGTCACCTCTTTCCACTCCCATGTCTCTAATACCTGATAGTATATCAAATTCCATATATCATCAAATCCCTCACACCTATCCTTCTTAGGTATACTCTTCTTACCAATATCATTTGGTCCTTTCTTATAATAATTACCTTTTACTCTTGGCGTTGGTATTGTTTTATGTTCCTTTGTACTTCGCATATAGGTTTATAAATATTTTTATTAACCATGCTAAACCAATCAATGAGAAGAACCAGAGAATTTTTTCGTACCAGTAATGCTTATGTACTATCTTCTCTACTTCTACTGGATATGGTTCTTTAACTACTTGAATACTATCACGATATGATATTCTATCTACATACTTAATCTTCTGAGTATACCCTTCTTTATTCTTTATATTACCTCTTAATACATGCATATTAGTATCAACATAAGCTGTTGCTTCAGCTAATGATGTACTCATATGTAATGTATCGTATACTGGTACAATATCCTTTATCACCTCAACAGGACGTATAACAGTACTATCTACTATGTTATAGACAATACTGTCTCTTACATTTACCTGATTACTTGGTCCAGGTACAACTGGCTTAGCAACTCCACATGCTATAATAAGCAATGCAGATATGATAATTATTATAAAATTCTTAGCTTTCATATAATTAATATAGAACTACTTTTAAATAGATTTCATTTGCTACAAAAATGCGCTTATTTCAGCGCTAAATACACTAATCCGATATATTTATCGCCTAAGGGTTTTAAACGTCTCCAGGCTAAAAAGAATGCGGTAGAAATAAGAAAAAGAGCTACTTTTTGAGTAGCTCTTAAATGTAGTATAAATTAAATATAAACTTATGAGTAGAAAAAGCAATAAATATATAATCTAGATGATGTTATGAAGAAATTATTAATCTATACTACTTGTTAAAATTGGACTAAAAATTGAATTTATAAGAAAAAACAATAAGTAGACAGGACTCTAACCTGCCTAAGATAATATAGTAAAGAATCTTGATATTATTCACTCTCTTCTGCATCGTAATTCAATTTATCAAACAACTTGTCTGCTTGATACATTGCTGATAACAATAATGCCTCATTTTTCAAACTATCTATTTTAGACTCTAGACTATGTATGTATTTCTGTGTCCTTTGCCTATCATCTTGTATTAAATGTAATAATTCTATCACTGTGTCTGGGTTCTCTCTTACCCATTCTGCATCTATTAAACTAAGTATTTTATTCATATTTTTGTCTTTATATTTTTTGTTAATAATAAGCATTTTTCTAGCTTTACACAAATTAATTACTGAGCAATTATTGGCTTTATGCCTTTAAATTTCCTATAAATTTCCTAGTAAACTTTCTGTGGAAAAAATTTCTAAAAAAAATATATTTAAAATATGGTATTGTAAAATTTTTCAAAAAATTTTTTCTAGAAAGTATCTAGGAATTTTTTTATAGAATTATGTTCCAAAGAATACACTTTCATTTTGAGTTAAAGTAGTTAAATCATTGATAGTCTTATATTTATACTCATTTTCATATTCTGACTTAAGTAACAACCATGTTACATTTGGTGCTAAATAATAATCACCTTTACCAATTTCTGGGTCTTCAATATGTTCAATATGCCATCCCAAACGCGAAATAATGCCATCAATCCATTCATTTTTTCTATTAAAACGCGCACAAATCCATTGTTTTTTGATGATTTTTAATGAAAAACCGCTCATTTTTTGCTCATTTTTTTTACGAATTTCATCATTTTCTAACTGCCAAATCATATAATCTGAGTCTTTATAGAAGAATTTATTATAATATTGATAGTCAAAAATGCTTTGAATTTCCAATTCTGTTCTAGAATCATCATTCCAAACTTTATGTCTAAGTTGAACTTCTCTATTATAAAGTTCTGTTTCTGGTGATATACTAATGATTTTTCTTTTATATTTTTCTTTATATATTTCAGCAGTTTCTGCCCATATTTGTTTTATTATATAATCAGTATAGTTTTCTTCCCACCAAGATACAGGATGCTTCATATCTTCTGTAGTAAAACTTTCAAAACATAAAAATCTTCTTTCATATCCTTCATCTCTAAGAATATATTGATAGTTAGTATTACCCCAATAAATACAATGTCTTGGATAGTATTTACTTCTTCTACCATAAGAAAGTCTGACTGTACTTCCTTGTTCTGTAATTCTTGATTTTACTGTAGGCATATCTGCTTTATCTATTCCTTTCATTTCATCAAATAATACAAGCCATGCTCTATTAGTTAAGTCAACAAATTTTTGGTCATCAATTACATCAGGATTAAGTATAGTATATTTATCTCCAAAAAGTCGTGTAAAAAATTTAGTTTTTCCAGTTCCCTGAAGTCCAAATATAATACCCATATAATCAAATGGACATCCAGCATCTGGTCTTTCTTCTACTATTCTTTGAAATGCTCCACACATCATTATCTCAGTCATTTCATGAATAGGCTCAATATCTGGACAATCAAAATACTTGACCATCATAGTTCTTACTCTTGGAGTTCCATCCCATGTTCCTTTATTTTCTCTGAACATTTCTTTTATTGGATGATAGTTATTCTTAAGAAGAGTAATATTAAGTGCAGTATCAAATACTCTTCCATTACAATCACCAAAATATTTTTCTACATAACTTTTGATTAAGTCTGCTTCATAATCATCAATTGGTTTATCAACAACATCTTTATATGTTTCATCATATCTAGTAAGATACTCAACTTTATCAAGACCATTCATCTTTATTTTACCTTTGAATTGAGGATGAAAACTGAAGAATGCTGCATAATTAAATACACTATGCATGAGTCTTCCTTTATCATCAGTCTTAAGATAGTCTTCCCAATTATTTTCATCTACATCTTTAAGAATATTAAATGTATTATCATTCTCATTTTCTGTACTTATCTTCTCTATATAACTTTTCTCTTTAGCAATATCACAGACAATGCTTTCAATTTTATTCATACTAAATTTTCCATGTGAAATATTTCTTTCAACATCATCTTGAATCTTAGTCCAATCATTCTTATTGATAATTTGAGAATTGAAATATATTTTTTTCACAGTCTTATTATACTCAAGACTATTTCCATACTCTGCTTTAATGTAGTTATATACTTTATTAGGCAGATCTTGTATAAATTCTTCTTTCTCTTTTTTCTTAGCTTCTTTTTCTGCAGCTTTTGCTTCTTTTATAGAGTTAAAAGTATTCATTTTACATCTTCTAGTTATAGCTGCTTTTATATTGTTTTGGTTTCCCATATTCATTTGTGCTAAATTGACAAGTTTTGTAAAATTCTCAATTATATTAGCATAAATAATATCACTAATTTGATTACCATCAATAAGACAGTGTCTCAATCCAGCATCATAACTATACTGATAATTATTGAACCTTAATTCAATAAGTAAATCATAGTTATAATCCCAATCATATGATGATTGATTAAATATAAACTTTTTCTTTTCTGATACTGTTAGTTTTTTTATTTTCATATTTATTTTCACCTATATATTTAAATTCAATTTTATAACCAAAATCCTCAAGTAATTTTCTATTAACATATTCTTTACCAGTTCTTTTCCTGTTCCAATCACCTCTATATGGAATATGTTCATAATAATTTGTATCATGCCCATTGGCTTGTTCTAAATGATTAGCAACATAATTCCATTCAGAATCTAATAATTCCTGGTTATCTCCACACAGTCCACTGAGTGAATAAAAAATAGCTCTTCTTTGAGAATGTTCATAATAACCTACATACCCTTCAACATCTTTTTCTCTTTTCCAAGTTATCTCCCAATCTTCTCTTTTATAATTACTTTCTCTTGGTATAAAGTTATTGAACATCCTATTGAACACTCTTTCTATATCATATCTATGCTCATTTAGTATAGGCATAACATCTCCATTACATTTATCATAAATGACTCCTTTCTTTTTAGTAATGAAGCAAGGCTGGTATATAGTATTAGCACAGTCATCCCAAACCCCTTTATAATCAATTTCTTGACTATATCCACAAGCATAAAATGCATATTTTATTACATAAGTAGATATAGCTTTGCACATTTTCCAATTCTTTTCTGTTTTCTTTACACAAAAATAGAAGATGAAGTGGAAGCCCTTTTCACTTCCACTCATCTCTGAATAATAGAATATATTAGGAAAATAATCACAAAGAAATTCACAAATGTCATGATAAACAACATCTGCACTAATAGCACTTGGAAATGCTACTAAGTATTTCTTATAATCTATATCTTCATATGTGCATCCATTCCAAAAAGAATAATCTAATCCATCAACACCAGTTCTTTTTCCATTGTCCATCATTTGAACAAAATTTCTTACTGGACGTTCAACTAATGGAATATCATTCAATAAAATAGGTTTAGTGTATGATCCATTTTTAGGAAGATATGTTTCACCACTTTCTTCATCTATTGTATCACATATCTTATGATTGAACTTTATTTCTACCATATATTCTATCAATTAATTTATTAGCTAACTCTTCAATGTCAGATACAGCAAACCAATCATATTCATGGCCTGTTATTTTCTTGTATAAATATGGATTAGTGTCTTTTAATTCATATACATCAAGAGAAATACTATAGTCAGCATTTTTACTTAAGAACCACATATCATTTTCTCTCTTAGCTGTATCAAAAAGAAGAATAATCTTCTTACCAAGTGCTTTAGCCCAACCAATTTCAAACATAGTCCCATAACAAGTATCATCGTTGATATATCCAAATATAATATCAGCTCTTTCTATCTGTTTTTTACATATATCTATAACTTCACTTGCAGAATGTGTAGTTCCTCCAGTAAGACAACATACAGGAGCATGTATTCCAAGTCCATGATTGCCTTCTCCATGATAGCATGAGTGATCACAAGACAAGAAGAATGGTCCTGTAACATTTATATTCTTATCCCAAGGCATTGTAATTGAAATATCTTGTAAATGTGGAATAAGTTCATCATCACTAAATTCATTTCTCATGTTAAAAAATAATTGTCTCCATCCATTAGGTTCAATTTTACCAGCTAAATAAATATTTACTGGTTTTTCTTTTTCATGTTCACATTTATCAGAACCAAAAATACTTAATTGTGATGGGTCAAATCCCAAAATGTCTGTTTCTTTTTCCATAATTCTTTCTTTTTATATATTTGTTAATATTCAAGTATAAAAAAAGCTCACTATACTCTTTTGAGGACTTTAGTATAGTGAGCTAGTGAGACAATGTCTCTATATAATATGTGTTGTGTGTTTATGTCTCTTCAATATAATTAGCAAAGTCCTCAAAAACTAACTACATTCATATATATTAATAATAGGACTTTTCAATAAATAAATTCAGTCTTACTCTTCAATTTTTCTCCAGTTCTCAAAATCCCAATCAAAGAAATTAGAACATACTAAGTTTCTATCCATAATCTCTCTTGCTATTTTCTCATCAAAGTCTATGTCAAGGGCTTTCAATAGTGAAATTACTCTTTCCTTAGTCTCTCTCACATTATCGCTCATCAACTCTACACCATAGCAAGTTTCAAGAGCTGTTCTCCAGTTTATGCCATGAATAATACGGTTATAAATAATATATATAACAAATTGTCCATTTCCAAAACAAGGTTCACAGAATGTCTTCAAAGGATGATTCCAATCACTCTCTGGTATCTTGTCACACATTCGCTTGACTATAGAATATGGGGTGAAGAATTCTTGAGTAGATTTTTTTATTTTACCATGTAAATGTCCTTCACCTCTTCTATTTCTTCTTATTTCAGTTTCATAATTGATATTTAAAAAATCTTTAATATTAAATTTATCCATAATTAATTTATTTCTTCTTCACACATTTTTTTATACCAATTAGAATGCCATTCAAATTTCTTTATTGTATTATCAATTAATTCTTGTTCTTCTTTATTAATATTTAATAATTTATAAATTTCTTCATCACTTCTTTGTTTATCAACTAACCAAGGAACATATTTTTCAGAGTTGTTGTGCTGATCAAAAGTTAATACCATATTCAAGAACAATGGTAACTTATTGTTCAGAACAAACCACTTCCAATTTTCAAGTTGTTGTGCTGAACCATATACACATGGTGCTGGATTTCCAACTGCTGTTTTAGGAACATGTTCATATAATTTATTATCATGTTTATGCATACAAGGTGTTATAAATGTTCCATAAAATATTCCATTCTTTGTTTTTACTTTATCTGGTTCTGAATTATAACCGTGGGCAGTGATGATACTCATGTAACGTACATATCGTGTATCATCACTGCCCACGTCCTTTGTCGTTACATGATTTTTCATCATATCACCATAATCTTGACATTTTTTAAGAATAGATTTTACTAATGAATATTTACCAATCTTATTACAATCATAAATTGATTTCACCTTTTCTCTCTCAGTTGATATTTCAAAATCTATATCTTCATTTTTATCTTTAGATTTATTAATTGCTGTAATTGAAAATGGAACATATAAACCTGTACCAAATTGTTTATTCATTGCATTAATTTCAACACTCTTTGTTATTCCTTCTATTTTATCTTTTAATTCTTTATATTTTTTAGCTTTACCATTATCTTTAACATTTATTAACCAAGAAGCTGGTTCAATAATTACCATTTTACCTGATTCTGATAATAAATTTAATCCTTTATCAAAGAAATCTAAATGTAAATCTCTATCATACGGTGGATTCATCAAAACAACATCAAACTTCTTTCCCACATTCTCTTTCAATATATCTTCATTCTTCATATCTAAGAAATCATTTACAGTGTATGATTTAACATAGATATTTTGTATCTTTGTCTTCAAGAGATGACTAAATGTATAATATAACTATTTAAAATCAAAGAGTTATGGTTAGCAAAGAGACGATGATTAAAGACCTTAGAGAGTTCTTTAAAGATAAAGATCTTACAAGTATCACTAAGGAGACCGCAGACAAGTTAATAGAGATGGCTTGCTGGTTATATGATTATTTAAATCAAGAAGAAGATAAATAATTAATTATCAACAACTTAATATTATCTAAGTTGTATCAAAATGAGTTTAGCTTTCAAAGATTATAATCACATTTTGATACAGCTCTGAAAAATAATCATTATATTTGCAGCAAATATACTCTATTATGAAGAAATGCTGCATATTTTCAAGGGTCTCATCAGTACATCAAAGTGCTGAGCAGCAGACTAAAGAACTTTTGTCTGAAGCATATAAGAATGGATATTCTGATGATGAAATCATCAGTATTGAGTGGACAGAGAGTGCTATCAAGTTAGCTGAGAGTGAAAGAATATCTATTCAAAAACTCTATGACACAATAGAGTCTAATCCAATAGAGTGTGTTATCTGTAGAGAATTATCACGTATAGCCCGTCGACCTGATGTTCTGTATTCTGTAAGAGATTTTCTTATTTCTCATCAAGTGCAACTTATTATCACTAATCCATATATGAGGTTGCTTGATGATAAAGGTAAATTATCTCAGACAGCAAATATCATGTTCTCTCTCTTCAGTTCTATTGCTGAGAGTGAGATGGCTATAAAGATAGAACGTTTTAAAGAGGGTAAATTAAGGAAAAAGAACATTGGTAAATGGGCTGGTGGTTTTCTTCCATTTGGATATACTTATGACAAAGACACACATGACATACTTATAGATCCAGTCCAAGCTGATGTTGTTAGGAAGATATATGATTTATATGTAAACCAAGGACTCTCTACAGTAAAGATAGCAAGACTTTTAAACCAGACTGGAGAGATGTCTTGCTGTAAAGCTGGACATACTCTTGAGACTGCTGTTTCTACAATTGGAAGTATACTAAAAAATCCAGCATACATTGGTGAGCATCCAATCTTCAGAGGCAAGGTAGTTGACAATAATTATCCACCAATTGTTTCTAAGAAACTATTTGAACAATCCCGCCAAATGCTTGACATACATAATTCTAGAAAGAATAAATCTGTCAAAATCATTGGCAAACATGTTTATTTCTGCTCAGACATACTATTTGATAAATATGGTAACCATCTCACTGGTAAATCTGTAGCGAATTCATACAGGTTTGTTCGCCATGACATGAGTGGAAATAATTATCAGATTACTGTACCAATCAATCTTGTAGACTCTCTTGTGTGGCACTTCACTAAGATATACATATCTCATGTAAATCCTGTGACTAATGAAGAAGTAATAAAGAAACTGACTAAAGATCAGAATATACTTTTACAGATTATAGATAACAACCGTAAGAAAATCAATGATATAGATGAGTCAATTATTAGGACTAATGAGAGGATAGTCTCAGGTAAGATGAGTGAGAGGACTGGTGATGTGATTATACAGAGGTTTGAAGATGAGAAGAGCAGTCTTGAAAATGAGTTCTTGAACAAAATGTTTGACCTAAAGACTATAACAGACAAAATATCTTTACTCAAAGACTCTACTGACACACCTCTTGACAATCTCTCTGATGAACAAATCAGTGAGCTTATACACAAATATGTAGATAAGATAACAGTAACTCCAACAAACACTTGGGGTGAATATGAGATCTCAATCATATACAATGACATGAACACTGATTTCTGTACTATAAAATCAATGAGTAAGAGAGCATACAATATTCTTGGTAATGAAATTCACTTCACTTATTTAGAGAGATTTGTAAGACCAAAATAGCAGATTTCACCCTGGAGACGCACAAAAAAGAGAGACGATAAATTTATCGCCTCTCTTCTCTTTTTATCTCCAGGCTAAAACTAGATAGCAAGGATTGAATTTTTTATTATGCTGTCCAAGTTAAACTAAAGGTCTTATTTACTACATCAAATGTTATAGTTAAATCTTGTACATCTTGTCCAGTATTATTTTTTATAATAAGTGTTTTTGCTTGTGTACCATCTCCATAAATATCAAATGAACTACTAGAAGTATCATTTATATTAATTGTATATGAAGTATTAGAACCAATATAATATATACTATAATATACATTGTTATATTCTAAATAGAATCTTCTTTTTATTTGATTATTATTTGTTGAAGTACCAAAATTATAACTAAAATTAGTAAGATATGTTCTGTTTGAACTATCGCTAGGATCTGCACCTATTTCACAGAAGAAACATGTTCCCTGAGACCAGTCAGGTTCATTTCTAGTTACAACAAATTGTGAATAACCTGGTTGAGTCATTCCATTTAATGATATATTATATACATCGAGAGTATATGGAGTATTCCATCCAGTAATATTGTATTCAGATGATATTTTTCTAGAAGTATCTGCCCAGTCTGGATCTATACATTGTACTATAGTAAAATCACCATCACTGTGATTAAAATTACATACTAAACCACCAGAGGTTTCTGTAGAAGTCATTGTAGGATTAGATAAAACTGTTCCTTCATCTCCACCACTTTGTGGTACATTTACAGTAACACTAACATAATCTTGAACGTCAACAACACCATTTGTAGTGATAGAATTCACTGGGCTGCCATTAACTGCTCTTTGATGATTAGCAAGATAACCATTATTTGTCTGAGGTTTTCTTGAAATTTTAGAATCTGTCCATAATTGTAAATTTGCGTATACAACAACACTGTCGCCAACTTTTACCTGAGGATTTACATTTTCATCCCAATTAACTGTTTGATAATCAACACCATAACCATTAGTATAAATAAATAATTCTTTAGTGTGGTCAACACTGTCTGAGGCAGATTGATCATTATACATTATACCATCATCAGAAATATAACCTCTCCATG
>Ga0310694_10003558_pt1 | contig 15280 bp, 12 predicted proteins | sample 174DNAGHGhighgp2_FD_203884 | JGI IMG/M metagenome (GOLD analysis project Ga0310694, IMG submission 203884) | Sheep rumen microbial communities from Palmerston North, Manawatu-Wanganui, New Zealand - 1742 DNA GHGhigh gp2 (v2) (version 2) | ecosystem: Host-associated > Mammals > Digestive system... | reverse complement strand
GACGTGAGTCCCTGCCTAACGAAACAAAACAAAAAAGATGAAAAACATACGCACTCTAATCCTGGCTCTCCTGCTCCCTCTCGGCCTCCTCGCCCAGGAAAAGCAGAACAACTTCGAAATCGCAAAAAGCCTCGACATCTACAACAGCCTCCTCCGTGAGCTGAACCTCAACTATGTCGACGAAATCAACCCGGGTGAGCTGAACGAAACCGCCATCAAAGCCATGCTCGATGGCCTTGACCCCTATACGGTGTTCATCCCCGAGTCGGACATCGAAAACGCGCGGTTTATGACCACGGGCGAATATGGCGGCATTGGCGCCTTGATCCAATATGACGGTGAGTTTACGCGCATCTCAGAGCCTTACTATGGCTGGCCGGCGCAAAAGGCTGGCCTGATCGCAGGCGATGTCCTTCTTGAGGTGAATGGAACGGACTGCAAGAAGAAAAACACGCAGGAAGTCAGTGAGCTGCTGAAAGGTCAGCCCGGCACGGAAGTGACGCTCAAAGTCAAGCGCTACGGTCAGGAAAAGCCATTGGAAATCAAGCTGAAACGTGAAAAGGTGAAAATCGACAACATACCTTATTATAAGGTGTTCGACAATGGCATCGCTTACCTTTCGTTGAGCGGTTTCACCCGCGATGTGGCAAGGGAGCTGAAGGAGAAGTTCGTGGAGATGCAGAAAAACAATGAGTTGAAAGGCTTCATCCTCGACCTTCGTGGCAATGGCGGTGGTTTGATGAACGAAGCTGTCGATATTGTCAACTTGTTCATTCCCAAAGGGAAACCTGTCGTTTCGATGCGCGGCAAGTCGGCAACGTCCAACAATCTGTATCCCACCACCAACGAGCCTGTCGACTTGAACATCCCGTTGGCTATCTTGGTTGACGGCAATAGCGCCTCGGCAAGTGAGATTGTGGCGGGTGCCATCCAAGACTACGACCGTGGTGTCATTATCGGTACAAGAACTTTCGGTAAAGGTTTGGTGCAGAATATTTTGCCCTTGAGTTATAACACCCAAATGAAGGTAACAGTGGCGCATTACTACATCCCCAGCGGGCGCTGCATTCAGGAAATCGACTATTCGCACAAGAAAGACACCACTCAAGCCAAGAACGACACCTTGGGCAAGCCTTTCAAGACCCTTGGTGGTCGCACGGTTTACGAAGGCCACGGCATCACGCCCGACGTGAAGGTCACCCGCAACCCATACGCCACCGTGACGGCCTACCTTTATGCGCGCAACCTCATCTTCGACTACGCCAACAAGTTCTATAGCGAGCACAAAACTATCGACTCGGCTGCCGCTTTCCAAATCGACGAGGCCACGTTCCAAGACTTCATGAAGTTCGTGAAGGAGAAAAACTTCACTTATACCACCGAAAGCGAGAAGACCATTGAGAAGTTGAAGAAAACGGCCAAGGAGGAAGGCTATCTGGACAAGATTCAGCCGCAAATCGACCTGTTGGAGAAGAATTTGGCTGCCGAGAAAGCCAACGACCTGGTCAGCAACCGTAAAGACATTGAGGAATTGTTGCGTTCCGAAATCGTGAGCCGTTATTATTTCCAAAAAGGCCGCATCGTGGCTTCGCTCAACGACGACCCCGAACTTGAACGCGCCTTCGAGATCTTGCTTAATACCAACGGCAAGGACGAATACCACAGCATCCTGAGCGGCAAGTGATGACCCAAAAGGCTTCCATACGACCCTATCTGAACCAGGCTTATCTTTTGGGCTTGATGATGATGGCGGTCGGCCTGACGCTGTCGCCCTTTCTGATGGGGATGGCTAACTTTTGGTTGGTCATTGTCTGGATCGCCGATGGCTTTGTTGGAAGAAATCGGAATGATAATGTCACTCTGAGCGGAGACTGTGTGAAGGAAAATGGAATCTATTATCATTCCGATTTCAAATCAAAACTCTCCCGCTTTTGGCACAACAAAGCCGCTGTCCTCCTTGTCGCGTTTTACCTCATGCATGTTGTCGGCCTGCTTTGGACTTCCGATTTCCAATATGCCATGAAGGACTTACGAGTCAAGTTGCCCATTTTGGTGCTGCCGTTCGTTATGTCGTCGATGGAGCCTTTAGACCGCAAACGCTTTAATCTGGTGATGCTCGTCTATGTGTTTTCCGTCTTCGTTGCCACTGTGTTCAGTAGCCTAACCTATTGGCAGCATGACTATGAAGATGTACGCGAGATTTCCCATTTCATCAGCCACATTCGCTTCTGCTTGAATATCGTGTTTTGCATCGCCATTATTGGGTATTATCTTTGCAATAAGGGTGTTTCGACGGGTTTAACGACAATGGCCAAACAGACCCCTGAGCCTGTCGAAGGGCCGTCAAACAATCATGGTGTTGAAGTGCCATCCCCCGTAAAGCATCCAGTTCCAGCCTTTGGCGTGAAAGTGGCCATCAACCGTTTCCTTCAGTATTTCTTGCTTTTGTGGCTGGTTTACCAACTCTACATCTTCGAATCTTTGTCGGGATATGTGATTCTGGCAGCGGTCGTCATCGTCTCAGTCATTTATGCATTCCTGCGTTGGAAAAAAGGTAGTGGATGGCGCATCGCCATTGCAGTAATGGCATTGGCAATCGTTGTCACGGGAACTCTTGTCGTATGGCATGAGATGAAACCGCTTTTGAAAGTGGAGCCTGTTGACTTCGCCACTTTGGAAAAGAAAACAGCGCATGGCAACGACTATTGGCACGACACGATTCACAATCCTGTTGAGGATGGAAAATATGTGGGGCTTTACTACTGCCGCAAGGAGTTGCAGGAAACATGGCCCAAGCGCAGCGATTTGCCCCTCGATGGAACCACGCTCAATGGCGAGATTCTTGAGGCTACCTTGGCGCGTTACTTGACTTCCAAGGACTTGCGCAAGGATGCCGAAGGCGTGATGGCACTTACCGACCAAGATATCCATAACATCGAGCAAGGTATCCCCAACTACAACAACTGGCAACATCCGGGGCTTCGGGCGCGGCTGTCGTCAACGTTGTTCGAGTATAATCTATATCGCCGTTACAACAACCCCAATGGCGGCTCGCTTTCGCAGCGCATCGAGTTCACCCGGGCTTCATTCCACCTCATCAAGCAGCATCCGTGGTTGGGCGTGGGTACAGGCGATGTGCCGCAAGCGTTCAGCACAGCTTACGACGAAATCAACTCGCCGTTGGATGAGGAATTTCGCTTTCGCGCTCACAATCAATATCTTGCCATTGCCGTGGCATTTGGTCTGGTGGGATTGGCATTTTTCCTTTTCGTGTTGCTTTATCCCTATTTCTCGTCAAAACAGCGCCGCACCTATTTATATACGGTCTTCCTTTGCATCATTTTGCTCTCCATGTTCCCCGAGGACACTTTGGAAACGCAAGCTGGCGCTTCGCTATTCGCATTCTTTGCTGCGATTTTTTGCTCCTTTGACCGCGAGTGAGCAATTTTCCCTTATCTTTGCACGTTGTTACCGAAACAGAGTTTGATATGTCTGAGAATTTAGTCATCATCCCCACTTATAAAGAAAAGGAGAACATCGAGAAGATCATTCGCTACGTGTTCAACCTGCCCATGGCTTTCGATATCTTGATTATCGACGATAATAGTCCTGATGGCACTGCCGACATCGTGAAGACGTTGATGAACGAGTTCGCTGACCGTCTTTTCATGATTCAAAGGGCTGGAAAACTAGGACTGGGCACGGCATATATCACAGGTTTCAAGTGGGCCTTGGAACGCGATTATCAGTATGTTTTCGAGATGGATGCCGACTTCTCGCACAATCCCGATGACTTGGAGCGTCTGCATGATGCCTGTGCCAATGGAGCGGATTTGGCGGTCGGTTCGCGCTATAAGACGGGTGTCAACGTGGTCAACTGGCCGATGGGCCGCGTGCTGATGTCGTACTACGCCTCAGCTTACGTGCGTTTTGTCACCCGGATGCAGGTGCGCGACACGACGGCAGGTTTCGTGTGCTACACCCGCAAGGTGCTTGAAACCATTGACTTAGACAGAATCAAATTTGTGGGTTATGCCTTCCAAATCGAGATGAAATACACCGCTTGGAAGCTCGGTTTCAAGATTGAGGAGGTGCCGATTATCTTCACCGACCGCCGCGAGGGACAGTCGAAAATGAGCAAGGGCATTTTCCGTGAGGCCGTTTTCGGGGTTCTCAATCTCCGTTGGAGAGGCATGACGGGTAAAATCAAACCAAAGCAAGTCTGATGAACTATTATATTGAAAATGCGACACTTGTCAACGAAGGCCAGACTTTCGTGGCAAGTGTTTTTGTTGCTGACGGAAAAATCGCCAAGATTATCAAGAAGAACCCGGTCCCTGAGCCTGTCGAAGGGCCGGTTAGATCGGAAATGGACCTTCGACAAATTCTGGGATCTAACCCCCAAGTCATCGATGCCCAAGGCAAATATTTGATTCCCGGCATCATTGATGAGCACGTTCACTTTCGTGAGCCAGGCCTGACTCAGAAGGCCGACATCTACACTGAAAGTCGTGCAGCCGTGGCTGGTGGCGTGACATCGTTCATGGACATGCCGAACACGATTCCACAAACCACAACGCAAGAGCTTTTGCAGCAAAAATTCGACCTCGGAGCCGAAAAGTCGCTGGCCAATTTTTCTTTCTACCTTGGTGCGACCAACGACAACCTAGCCGAAGTGGTGAAAACCGACCCGAAAAGTGTGTGTGGCATTAAGCTGTTCATGGGTTCGAGTACGGGCAATATGCTGGTCGACAAGAACGAGGTTCTGGTACGCCTGTTCAGAGAGTCGCCTTGCCTTATCGCTGCGCATTGCGAGGATGAAGGCATCATCCATGCCAACACCGTGCGTTGCAAGGACTTGGTGGCCAAGGGCGAAGTCATTGCCGATGCCAGCATCCATCCTTTTGTGCGCACGAGCGAAGCTTGCTACCGCTCATCGTCGAAGGCCGTCGACATGGCGGAAAAGTTTGGCGCCCGACTGCATGTGATGCATATTTCCACCCAAAGGGAATTGGCTCTTTTTAGAAACGACATTCCGTTGAAAGACAAAAAGATAACAGCAGAAACCTGTCCGCATTATCTTTGGTTTGACGAGCATGATTACGAGAGCAGAAGCTTCGCCATCAAGTGCAATCCCGCCATCAAGTCGCATCGCGACAAAGAAGCGCTGCGGCAGGCCTTGCTCGGTGGCTTGATTGACACCATCGGCACTGACCATGCTCCGCATTTGCTTGAAGAAAAAATGACGGGCGACTACTTTACGAGCAAGTCGGGCTTCCCGTCCATACAACATTCGTTGGACGTGATGCTCGAAGCGACGAATCACAATCTGCCGCTATTGGTACAGCTGATGTGCCACAATCCGGCTACGCTCTATCGCATCAACCGCCGTGGCTTCATCCGCGAAGGCTATCATGCCGACTTGGCTTTGGTGGATATGAATATGAATGTTACCAAGCCCATTACGAATGCGACAGAACTCTCGAAATGTGGTTGGACACCCTACGACGGCCTGACCGTTCATTCACAAGTGACCCACACCTTCGTAAACGGAAATCTCGTCTTCGAAAACGGACAATTTACCGAAGAACACAAAGGAGAACGTCTCCAATTTGAAATCTGAAATCTTGGAATCTTGAATCGGCCCTTCGACAGGCTCAGGGACCTTGACTAATCAGTCTTATTTTTATCTAATCGAATCTTGAAATCTGAAATCTTAAATCTTAGAATCCGAAATCTGCAATGAAACACCTCTTCCTCACCCTCATACTCGCCATGACCATGGCTTCCTGTGCCCAAAAACTGACAGAAAAAATCGAAGTCAAATATCCCAATGGCAACCCTGAGATTGTCTTAATGCTCAATAAATCAGGAGAATGTGTCAAAAAGATTGAGTATTACGATTCGGGCCAGGTGAAAATGGAAGGCCCCATGAAAAATGGTAAGCGCGAAGGCGAATGGACAGCCTATTTCCGCGACGGGCGTGTGCAAAGCCATGGCTATTTCAAAAATGGCGAACGCACAGGTGCTGCCACGGTCTACTATAGCAATGGCAACATGCTCTCAGAAGGTTTTTATAAGGAGGGCAAGCACAGTGGCCATTGGAAATGGTACGACGAACAGGGCAATCTTATCCGCGAGGAGGATTACCCAGAGTAGGCGCTATTTCTTCTTGTCATTCCAGTTAAACAGGTTGATACCGAAGGTGAACTCGGCATAGTCAATCACCACTTCGTGCACTTTCATGAATGAGCCGACGAACATGTTGCGGTTCTCACCTAAGTAATACTTGAATCCCAAACGACCGTAAAACGTGCGGTAGCAGGGTGGGAGATAGGTGTCCTCGAAGTTGCTTTCCGACGATTCGGCCAAGCCCCAAGTCTTCTTTTGGTCGGTGCCGTAGTAGATGCCATGCCATAGGTAATAGGCTCCGCCAAGACAGAAAGCGAATCGGTTGTAGTTGATTTCAAACATCACTGAAGGAGCCAAATGCAAACCTCGTGCGAAATTGTATTCCATCAACGGGATAGGGTTGTCGCCAGTGAAGTATTCATGGCCGTCATCGTACATTTGATGCGCTTTCTCGTACATGCGTTTGGTCTCGCCCGTCCATCCGAAATCCAAGCACACGTCATAACTGAACTTAGGATGGAACTGACGGTGCACTCCGATTTGTATGACATTGGCGAAATAATAGGGTCGCTCGTTGGGCATGTCGTTGACCATCGTGCCGTCGGCGGTCTGGTAGCATTTCATTGATTCGTTGGTCTGCAAAAGGCCTACCGCCTCGGTGGCGAAGATGGAAGTGGTCTTCTCGAATTTCGGACGCGGTTTTTCCTTGGGAACCAAATCGGGTCGGCCATTGGGATGGTAACGTAATCCCACCAGCCAGCTGAACACGTTGATGCCGCAGTTGGGCAATCTCAGTGCTGCATTGGAAGAATGTGAAAATTGGTAGCGCACCAATAGGTCGAACTTGTCTTCAATCATGAAGGTAGGGCCTGCATCAAGGGCAAGATGCACGTTGGCTACCGAGCCTATGAACTCATCGCCGTGTTTGGTCCAGAAAGAGAGACCTCCCAAAATGTCATAGTCAAATGACCAATACTTGCCGCGATAGAAATGCCCGTTGATGAAACCACCGAGCGAGATGCAGTCGCCCAAAGCCCTCCAAGTCTCACGCTCATAGCCGTTTTCGTCGCGGTCCATGAATTGGATGCTGTCGACATTGTTCTTCTCGAAACGCAGGAATCCACCATAACTCAGATAGTTGAAGTCGCGCTCCCATTTCATGCGTCCATCGGTTTGGCGGCCAATGCGCAGGTCGATGCCGTATTGCGGCAGCACTTTCATGTAGGCATGACGTTCCTCAAAAGGGAAATACTTGCCCAAGCGCCCGTCCACTTCAAAGTAGGTGCGGTTGTCGTAGCTGAAAAACGACTCTTGCGCCATGACGTTTTTCGAATAGGTCATAGCGGCTAAGAAGAAAGTAAGCAATAATGTCTTGCTTGAAGAAAAAAGGTTCATAAAGATGGTAAAAGGTTGGTTTTTGGTTGGTTGTGTGTTATTTGTTGGCTTTCTCCTCGTCGTTGTTATACCACTCAAGGTAGTCTTCCGTAAAACCACGGCCAGCTTCAACGAGTTGCTCCTTTTTCGTGTCAGAGATGTCGAAGTCGGTAGCTTCCACGCCAAGCGTATTGATGTAGATCGTGCGTTGCCAGTCGTCACTGTGCAGGTGCACGTTGTTTTGGAAATCGATGAGTGTGTTGATCAAAGCTTTCGTATAGGAGAAAAAGGTCTTGATTTCTTTAGCTGGATGCTCCGCGTTGGGGTTGAGATACATCTCGATTTCATCTTTGCTGTCAAGGCGGAACCCCAAAGTCTCCTTGTTGTAGACGTATTCATAAATGACATCCATCTTTCCCATTTTGGGTGGGGTCATCTGCTTGATGCGTTCATTGATTTTTTCGTAATAAGCGGTCCGACGGGCATTGGCTTGGTTTTCCACGAAGTTTTTGCGGTCGAATGTCTTGATGGCATAGTTGTTCAACAGGCCACCGTCAACATAGAGGTGACCGTCGCCTTCAACGCCTTTCACAGCGGCGAAAAACAGTGGAATCGACATGGAGATGCGGGCTGCATCGGCAACTTTCACCTTGGGGGTGTTGGTGGCATTGAAAACCTTGGTCAATCCGGTCGAGAGGTCGGCACCAATCAGGTGTAGCTCTTTGTATTTCTTGTTTTTGGCCAGTTCTTCGAAAGTGATTTCACCGTTTTGGGTCTTTTGCTCGATATAGCCCACCATCAGGTTGCGGAAAAAGTCGCCTTTGTACCATCCATAGTCATTGATGAGGCGGTTGATGTCGCGCACAATGCCCCACGAACTGTCCATGAAGTTCTTGAAGTTGATGTCCCAAAGGATGTCGCTGATTTCTTGAGGTGTGTAGCCCAAAGCGACGAGGACGGCCACCATTGCGCCTGCCGAGGTGCCAGCCACGCGTTCGATGTTCTCAAGGATGCCTTCCCTTGCGAGCACCTCAAGTGCACCGACGTAGGCAATGCCTTTCACGCCGCCGCCTTCAAAAACCAAGTTCTTGAAATGATATGCCATTTTTGTTCAATTTTTAAGTTATGTCTTTGTTTTTAGGCTGTTTGGCTACTAATCTATCACCCAACTTGTCCCTTCCTTGCCGTCTTTCAATGTGATGTGAAGCTGGGCGAGGTTGTCGCGGATCTTGTCGCTGGTGGCCCAGTCCTTGTTGGCACGGGCTTGCTTCCGGATGTCGATGATGGTCTGCATCAGGCCGTCGACCAATGCACCGCTACCGTCAGAGGCGTTGCTTTCCACCAAGCCCAGGATGTCGAAGACAAAATCTTGGAACAGCTTGTTGAGCAAAGCCAGCTCCTCAGCGTTGATTTGTGCCTTGCCGTCTTTCACGGTGTTGACAAGGCGCACGGCCTCAAATAGGTTGGCAATGACGATGGGGCTGTTGAAGTCGTCGTTCATGGCATCGTAGCACGCATCGACAATCTTTTGGATGTCGAGGCTGGCGGCACCTTCGGTGGCTTTCAGTCCCTTGGCGGCTTTTACGGCTTCCATCAAGCGGTTGTAACCCTTTTCGGCGGCTTGCAGGGCTTCGTTGCTGAAGTCCAAGGTGCTGCGGTAGTGGGCCTGCAGGATGAAGAAGCGGATAGTCATGGGGCTGTAGGCCTGCTCAATCATTTCTTTTCCGTTCTTGTCCTTGTGGCTAGTGCCGTTGAAGAACTCGTCAAGGGTGATGAAGTTGCCGAGCGACTTGCCCATTTTCTGTCCGCCGATGGTGATCATGTTGTTGTGCATCCAGTAGACGACAGGCTGTTTGCCGTTGGCCGCCACGCTTTGAGCAATCTCCGACTCGTGGTGTGGAAACAGGAGGTCCATGCCGCCACCGTGGATGTCGAAGGTCTCGCCAAGGTACTTGCAGCCCATAGCCGAACATTCCATGTGCCATCCCGGAAACCCGTCGCTCCAAGGTGAAGGCCAGCGCATGATGTGCTGAGGCTCAGCTTTCTTCCACAGGGCAAAGTCGACAGGGTTGTGTTTCTCCTCCTGACCGCTCAGCTCGCGCGTGGTGTTGAGCATTTCCTCGAAATTGCGTCCTGAAAGGATGCCGTAGGGGTGCTCCTTATTATATTTCTCGATGTCGAAATACACCGAGCCGTTTTCGACGTAGGCATAGCCGTGGTCGAGGATTTTCTGCACCATGGCAATCTGCTCGATGATGTGTCCCGAGGCGTGAGGCTCAATCGAAGGACGCAGTACGTTCAGTTTGTCCATCGCGGCGTGGTAGCGGTTGGTGTAGTATTGTGCCACTTCCATCGGCTCAAGGTGTTCGAGGCGGGCTTTCTTCGCGATTTTGTCCTCGCCTTCGTCGGCATCGTGCTCCAAATGACCCACGTCAGTGATGTTGCGCACATAGCGGACTTTGTAGCCAAGGTGTTGCAAATACCTGAAAACCAAGTCGAAAGTGATGGCTGGACGGGCGTGACCCAAATGTGCATCGCCATAGACGGTGGGACCGCAGACGTACATGCCCACATGCGGGGCGTTCAAAGGCTTGAAAGGTTGCTTGCAGCGCGAAAGGCTGTTGTAAATATATAAGGTACCGTTCATCGTAATAAGATTTTGAATTTTGTGCAAAAGTACAAAAATAAAGCGACAGGTCGACAAAAACCTTGCATCAAGGAAAAATGTTTATATTTGCAGGCGGAAAAATGGACAATAAATGTCAGCCCAGCAACTTGAAATAGAAGATTTGATAAGGAAACTCGGCAAGGAGATACTTCCTGAGCATGCCAAATTGCTACTTTTCGGTTCACAGGCACGCGATGATGCGAGACCCGACTCCGACTGGGATTTGTTGATTCTTCTTGAGGGTGAAAAAGTGAGCAATGAGGATTTTGACCGTTGGGTATTCCCGTTCATTTCATTAGGTTGGTCACTCGGTGTGGAAATCAATCCTGTGGTTTACACATACGGAGAATGGCAGCAGCGTCAAATTACTCCTTTTTATAAGAACGTTATGAGGGAAAGGGTGGAGTTGTGCTGACGGACGAAGAAAGAGAAGCATTGGTAAAGTACCGACTTGAGAAGTCTGGTGAAACTTTGCAAGAGGCTCGTGACTGCGGAAGCATGAACCATTGGACTTTGTCTGCCAATCGTTTATATTATGCGGCTTATTATGCTTCTTCTGCCTTGTTGATACAAAATGGAATTGTCGCAAAATCCCATGAAGGCGTGATTGGGATGATAGGCCAGAACTTTGTGGTTACGGGAATCCTTTCCAAGGACGAAGCCAAGCTTTTGGCTCGTCTTCAGAACATGCGCAAGACGGGTGATTATGATGATTTCATCGAATGGCATCAAGAAGAAGTTGAGCCGTTGTTTGAGGCAGTTGAGAAATACATTGAAAAGATAAAACTATTAGTTGACCCAAAACAGAATTAATCGAAAGAATAAGATAAACAGAAACTTACATATTAGCAGATAGCACTTGTTGCTGTCCTTGACATCCAATTTTCCACAAGTCCCCGATTTGCGGGGGCAACTCTTCAAGGGCAAGTAAACAAATGCCGTACATGGTACGGCGTGGAATACTTGTTAGAAGAGTGGGCGTGGAAACCCGGATGTCAAGCAAGGAATTGATTCCACGCTGTTTTTTTATGCTCAAACGAAACGATTAACTCATAATAATAACAAATTAAAACTTACAGAGATGAAAAAAGTATTTATCATTGCATTGATGCTATTCTGTGGAATGGCAAGTGCACAGAACTATCTCCACCTCAACATTACGGAGATTGAAAACCAACAGACTTTCGATTTCTGCACAACTGAATACGACAGTGTGCTGATTGAAAAAGAACAAGGTTGCAACGTCTTTTCGTGGCGAGTGAGACTCAACAATGGAGAAACTTCCGTTTTCACGACCGATGTACTAACTCTGATTCCGGGGACTGATACAGAGAACTATGAAGTTGAATATCAGTCAGGCTGTGGGATTAATTATAGGGGGTTTATGTAAACTTTTTCACATTTCCCCTTCATAATCCATGGTGGACAGACAATTATATTTGGAAGCGCGAAGGCGAAAGTGTGACACTTTATGGAGGTCCCGATGGTTACGACACAGAATGGTCCACAGGGTCAACTAATGATGTTATCACTGTGACCGAGCCAGGAATCTACTGGGTTCACATCTACAACTATTGTGGAGAACTATGGGATACCATTCAAGTTTGCAACTGCGTGGAAATCTACCGCGCCGACGTAGATCCTGCCACCAACAAGAACCGAGTTCTTTGGCAGACTACTCCTGAACAAGCAGCGTACATCAGCAATGTGAAAGTTGAGCGCGACGGTATGGTCGTTGGAACAGTGCCCTATTTGGACGGTCAGTTCCTTGACAACATCGGTAGCGAGAACGCAGCCCGTATCTACCGCATCACTGGCATTACGGATGAAGGCACAGAATGTCCTTTGCCGAGTTATCAGTTTGGCACGTTCAACACCATCATTTCGCCCGACATTGCCAATCCTAGCCTCATGAACTTCACGTGGGAAGACCCCTTCATCGAAGAGGGTTTGCCCTATTCTATTGTGGCCTACCGTATCGGCAGGTTCAACGAGAGCACAGGCGAGTTTGTCGCCATCGACCAGCTCAGTGCCCAAGTCCATATCGGCAAGTACAACATGGACTTGTTCGAAGGTGATTATGGCATCGTGGCCGCCGTGTTCAGCGACGCGAAGAATCGCGACTACGAGGAGCTGGCCTTCTCTAATTGCTCCGACAGCGGAATCGTGGGTGTTGGCGAACAAAACAACGAGACCTTCGGCATTTATCCGAATCCCTCCAAAGGCCGTTTCACGATTGAAGGCTCGGGCACGATGACCGTCACCAACACCCTCGGGCAAACCATTTTGACACAAGAAATCGACGGAAAGGCCACTGTGGAATTGCCGCAAGGCATGTATTTCGTGAAATTGGGCGAGGCCACTCGGAAGGTTGTGGCGGAATAATTTTTGGCACGCAGAAATCGAAGATTCAACGAAGTTAATACGCTGAACTATGTGAATTTGCTGCCGCTTTGCGCCAACGCGCTTTGCGTCATTGCGAGGAGGAACGACGAAGCAATCCAGACGACAAGTCTTTTGTGGATTGCTTCGTTCCTCGCAATGACGCGAAGCGACGCCAAGTTTGGGCCTGGTAGGTTCTGCGATTTCTGCGATTTCTGCGTGAGGCAAATCTATCCTCGGCCTTCGGGTCGGGGATTTTTTTTGTTTCAAGGTCTTTGTGTTTTTCCGTACAGGTTTACGATTGAATCATAAACTTGTACCCGTCAAAAACGGCTGCCTAAAAACACTTTGGTTTTCTGTTTTTTTCCTACTTTTGCAGTGAATTCCAAAACATCAAGCAAATGAAAAGAATGAAAACAGACGGGTTTTTAGCCATAATAGGTCTGTTGTTTGGCTTGTATGCAAATGTTACTATGGCCCAGTCGGGGCAGCGTTTTGCCGATCCTGTCTTCGACGAGGTGAATGTCGTCAAAGGCATCCCTTATAGCAGCGCTGTCAGGGAAGGCCAAAGCGATTCCACCACCTTGTATTTTGACTTTTATGAGCCACAAGACGACACCATGACGGAGCGGCCCTTGGTGATTACCATCTTTGGCGGAGCCTTCGTTTCGGGTGGCCGTGATTTCAGCGACATGGAAGAGTATTGCAATCGGCTGGCCAGACATGGCTATGCGGCGGCGGCCATCGACTATCGTCTGCTGTCGTTCATGAACATATCACACAAGTCGCTTGTGCGTGATGCCTACATGGCCGCACAAGATGTCAGTTCTGCGGTGAGATTCTTCAAATGCCACTACGACACCTACAAGATCGACACGAGCAGGATGTTCCTTTTGGGTAACTCGGCAGGCTCCATAGCTTTGATGTGCGAGCTTTTCATGGACGAAGATGAGCGTCCTGAAGAGACTTTCGAAAGCCCTGACTTAGGCTCGATGCACAGTTCGGGCTTCTCGGAATATGCGGGGTGCTCACCCAAGGTGGCGGGAGCCATACCTCATTGGGGCGGCGTCATCAGCTGCGATATTATCAGTCAAGAAGAGTATGTGCCTCTGTGTATGATTCACGGCATTGAAGATGCCACGGTGCCCATTGATTCGGGATATTGTTACTCATCGTCTTTGTTTGGACTCATGCCATTTGTCTATGGCTCGCGGGCTATTGCCAGCCATCTTGACGAAATGGGCATCTCCGATTATGCATTTTATCCTTTTGAGGGTGAGGAACATGCTTTTTATTATAATACGTTTTTTCAGCTGAACGACCAGTTCGACACCTGTTTCAACATCACGCGCGACTTCTTGCTTGGGCACCTGAACTATCCGACCGTTGTGCCTGAGCGGGAAGAAGCCTTGCTTCGGGTTTATCCTAATCCCGCCACCGATAGGGTGACAGTGGCCGTTAGCGAAGGGGCGATGGAAGGGCCCTGCACCTGTGTTGTCATGGACGATATGGGCCGAAAAATGATCGAAGAAGAAGTTTCGGCCTCCCCGCTTACTATTGATGTGTCGCAATGGCCATCGGGGGTGTATTTTGTGCGGATTGCTTGTAACAGCGTCAATTGTAGCCGTAAATTCGTGAAGCAATAATAGTTTCGTCGAGGCATAAGAGACGTTTTTCCGTCATGGCCAACAAAAAAGTGGTAAACGAGTACAACCAATCAATCCTTTTCGTACCTTTGCAGCCAAAGTCCCGCGTCTCGCAGTCTTGCGTCTCGCGTCAACTGAACAACTGAACAACTTCAAACTTTAATAATATGTACGCTAATTTTCAAGAGTATCTGAAGAAGGAATTGGCTCAAATTGAAGCCGATGGCCTTTATAAACGTGAACGCATCATCGAGAGCGCCCAAGGCGCTGAAATCATGGTCGGTGGCAAGGTATGCCTCAACTTCTGTGCAAATAACTACCTCGGCTTGGCCGACAATCCTGAACTCATCCAAGCCGCCAAGGACGGTATGGATGCCCGTGGCTTCGGTATGGCCTCTGTCCGCTTCATCTGCGGATGCCAAGACCTCCACAAGAAACTGGAAGCCAAGATCGCTGAGTTCTTCGGCACGGAAGACACCATCCTCTATGCTGCTTGCTTCGATGCCAACGGTGGCGTGTTTGAACCGCTGCTCGGTCCCGACGATGCCATCATCTCCGATGCTTTGAACCATGCTTCCATCATCGACGGCGTGCGCCTCTGCAAGGCCCAGCGTTTCCGCTACGCCAACGCCGACATGGCCGACCTTGAGAAGCAACTGCAAGACGCACAAGGCTGCCGCTTCCGCCTCATCGTCACCGACGGCGTGTTCTCGATGGACGGCAACGTCTGCCCGCTCGATAAGATCTATGAACTGGCACAGAAATACAACGCCATGGTGATGGTCGACGAGAGTCACTCCGCTGGCGTGGTCGGCCGCACGGGTCGTGGTGTCACCGAGCACTACAACCTCCGTGGCAAGATCGAAATCTTGACCGGTACCCTCGGCAAGGCCTTCGGTGGCGCCATGGGTGGCTTCACCACGGGCCGTAAGGAAATCATCGACATGTTGCGTCAGCGCAGCCGTCCGTACCTCTTCTCCAACTCGATGGCTCCCGGCCTCGTGGCCGCTGGCATCCGTATGTTCGAGATGATGAGCGAGACCAACACACTGCAAGACAAGCTGCACGCCAACACCGA
>Ga0310694_10003555_pt1 | contig 15285 bp, 14 predicted proteins | sample 174DNAGHGhighgp2_FD_203884 | JGI IMG/M metagenome (GOLD analysis project Ga0310694, IMG submission 203884) | Sheep rumen microbial communities from Palmerston North, Manawatu-Wanganui, New Zealand - 1742 DNA GHGhigh gp2 (v2) (version 2) | ecosystem: Host-associated > Mammals > Digestive system... | reverse complement strand
ATCCTGCAAAATGACCAATAGAACGCTTTAAAAAGCAGATTTTTGGCTGAAAATTTTGAAATGCCTGCAAAGCCAGTGTTCATCGGCTCTACAGGCACTTCTTATCCTGCAAAATGACCAATAGGCCGAGATTGCTGAGGAAGAAGCCAAAGAAAAAAGCAATCATCTTCATTATAATATTTTATCACCAACCAACTTTTTGGAATGGATTGCCGCGCTGGTTATAGCTGGAGTAGCATATGATACTATCAAATATGTTGCAAGAAACGTTTATCTGTTTATTAAAGAAAAAATGAGTACTCTTGGCGAATCAGATGAAAAGGTAATTGAGGTACTGGAATATGAAGAGAAATTAATTCGTTTTGTCAAATATACGAGAGAATTCCATGCTGGACTTAGAGATGTTGATCCTGAAATTGTACAATATATTCAGGAAGAAATCAATGCTGATTTTACTGCTGAGCAAACTGGAGCAATACTGAATAATGAACATCGGTGTCCAACTACTCAAGAAATAATGAAAATCATGCAAAAAAGGAAGAGTCGAACTGACCTTAATATTCATTATAAAGAAGAGCTAGAAATATTTGAAGAATTAAAAAAGAAATCATTTCGATATAGAAAAGGAGAGGGATAAATTAAAATGAATACGTACCAAAAGGTTGATGTGTAGATTTTAAATCATTCCAATCAAACTCATATGTTTCAGTATCAGCAAGCTGCGGATATTTGATTGAGAAAAGAGTAGTGAGCAGTTCTCGATCATCATCTGCTGTGAATGATAGGCCATCCATGTTTAAATATCCAATTAAATTAGGAAATTGCGCAGCAAGAAGAACAATAAGACTGCAAATACCATTAAAAAGATTCTCAAGAGTCGCTTCACCAAAATTTTTATAACGATTGTGCTTTGTACTATTATATGCTTTATACCATGTTAGCACATGTCCATTTGCCCATTCGGCTAGTGGATAAAACTTCTTCTCAGGATTCCATAGATGTGTTTTGATTTCATATTTATCAAGCTTCATCAAGGCATTCAATTTGTAATAATCAATTATGGATAAATTATTACGAGAGCAATACCCATTAGCAAATAATACTCCTTTACAATTGGCTTCAAATTCTGTTGCCGTTCTCAACAGCAATTCATATATTCGATGAGAATATACGGCTTTATTATCATCTGTTGGTTCAATATAGTCTATTAATTCACGGTAATCTTTTATTATAATTCTTCCAGCGTTGACTAATGACGAGGACTCCTGTTTTTCAACATATCGTGCATCTAATAAATAATCTACTTCTTCCAAGATACTTTTGTTCACACTTGGAAGGAAAACTCGAGGAAACGGCTTTTTGTAGGACATAAGATTCTTATTTGTGTATTTCACATTGTGAATGCGGTATAATCACTACTAATTATCAGGCAATAGATAGACTTTATCTAGTTAGTATTTCTGTTTGTTGGGAATTACGCCACGGACTCCGCCTTTGGGATTCTCTACGTCGCCCTTGTAGCGGGGGATGAGGTGCATGTGGCAGTGGAATACGGATTGGCCCGCTGCTTCGTTAATGTTGATACCGACATTATAGCCATCGGGGAGAAAGCGCTCATCTATCTTTTGTTTGACATATTGCAGCATTACATTCATAGCCTCACGCTCGTGATTGGTTAGGTCGAAGTAAGAGGCTACATGTCGTTTGGGTATAAGGAGGGCATGACCAGGTGAAACAGGATAGCCATCATAAAATGCGACGCAGGTTGCTGTTTCGCAGATGATTTCCACCCTGCGAGATAGACGACAGAATGGGCATTTTTCGCCCTCAACGCGTGGGAGCTTATTGAAATGGTTATACTGGTAGAGCTCGTAACTCTTATTTGCCACAAGGCTTTTGAATGGTAATCTGACGTTACACTGATAGGTGTACTGCTTATGGATAGCATGAAGCCTAAACCCTTCTTCGGTTAAATCTCGACGAACCGCAAAATAAGCGGTTCCATTAGGCAAAAGCAGATTTGTCACGTTCATCATTACTTCAGCCTGGGCATAAGGTTCAAGGACGTTAAGCACATAGTTGCAAATGATGGTATCAAACTTACCCTTAGGAAAGTCAGGACGATAATAATAGTCGTAGCCTGTAACATCATAACCCAGTTTGCATAGTTCATCAGTGTCGTAGCCAAAGCCACAACCGAAATCTAGAATCTTTCCCTTCAAAAGATCATGCTGCATAAGGTACCGCGTCGGCACAGAAAAGTCACTGCGCTTTATTGCTGTCAGATAAGGATGATTTATCTTTTCTGGCTCCATAGGCATCAATATTTCCAAGTCTCAAAACCCATATTGAGGGCTATTTGACTTATTGGGTTAAACGTCCTTTCGTATAATTCACGGAATCTCTCATCGCTCATTTCAGCCAATTCCCTTGGGGTATAACCTAATGAAATGTAGTCTTCCATGACTTGTGGCCTCTTATTGGCACCTATCATCAACCGCAATGATCGATGTTGCATTGAAGCCAATTTAGGCAGATAGAAGTCCAGATCGGGTAGTTTATTGCTCTTAGATGAGTTGATACTACAATCTGAGGGTATCAAATTCCACAACAAATCGTGTGACACAAAACTCCACGGAATAAAGTGATCCAGCTCATAGTCTGACGGATGCAATTCTTTATCAGTATAGATGCAACGAATGGGCCCGCCAATGCTCATCACCATGTCCCAATAATTATGCTGCTTTGTCAAAGCATTTCTAACTTCTGGCCTGATCAATTTATTGGGAATGGCTGGAACATTCGGATTGCGGACTTGCAAAAACAACGTTAAATTCCAGTAAGCGAAATCCACCAAAATGTTGTAGTGGTTATGCAAATAGGAATCCCATTGAGGATTAAGCATGATATAAAACTCGCCTGCCTCCTTATGCAACGAATATAGGCAGCCATTTTCAAGGTTTTGTGAGCGGCTGACCATATCCCTATCATCACTTGTGTCTATCCAAGGACGTAGGAAGCGATAAGGCACATTTAACGTAAGTGTTCTCAATAAACGTTGAATTTGTCTATCTTCAAGGCTTTCAGTAAGAGTCTCGATAATCGTCTCTGTATTTGCATCAATCGGAATCTGGGTAATCCTATGCAATTCCATAACGATGTCAAATAGCGAGTCACTTTTGCCAAACGACAAGCGGAAATAATGTATCGGATACCACGCATTGGCCACCATGCGAATCACAATATCCCATACATTCATGTGCAAATTGCCCTTCCTGGCATGTATCTGTAGAATCGAAACGAACCAGAAGAACTTATACGTTGCCACCGTCTTGTCAAAAACCTTCCCAAGCCGATTAGTCGTCAATATGTCCGATTGCGGTATCTGCATTACTATGAATAATCAGTTGGCACATGACAAGCAAAAATGTGATTAGGTCTTCACTGAAGACGGGCGCTCATTCAATTTCTTGTTAATTAAGATGTCTACATCACTACTGATTGATGATGTGATGTGCTGAACTATCCTCTTACATAAGAGATCATACTCTCCACTTGAGAAGTCTCGTTTCTCAATATAACGGTTTTCCATAATTAGTTAAATTTAGAGTTTATAATAGTTCTCAAAAAAGCAATGATTTAGATCAGGTTTGAAATAATGCTTTCGTTTTATCCAGACAAATCCATCGCCTTTAGAAATGAACGCTACATCGACGGGGCCACCAACAGTTTCTTCACCTGGTGACATTCTCCTAATCAACGATGTAAGTGCAATAAAACTCTCCGCCATATTCGCCATATCATCTTTGTCCAAATTAACAATGGTTTCTAAGAGTGGTTGTGTATAATAATTGAACATGTTCTGATTTATACTGTTGACAATGTCATCAATTATTGGATTCTCGTCAAAAGCAAGAATATCTGCTTTGTTTTTATTATCACCAGGTATTAAATTCACTTTTTGTTTAATATGTTTTACCAGAGAAGCAGTCGAGTTTCTAACGATACTTGTAACTATATCTTTAAGTCCTGGATTAATTCCCCTAATTATAGTTTGAACAACATCTATTTGGGCAAATGGAGAGACTATAGCATTACTATACTTATCTCCAATGATTCCGATACGACTTTCGTCAACAAAATATTTCCAACGTCCATCGAATGCGATTGAAGCATTTACAGGAATAAGACTCGGGTAGATTTCCTCTTCCCCGTACCCGACAAAAACTAAACCCGTATAATTTGTAGTTTCAATTTGAACCCTTAGGTACTGGAAATATGATTCTTCAAAAATGGTTTTATCTTGGTCTTTAATTATTTGAGGATATTTGCCATTATAAAAGGCATCGAAATCCTCCTTTGAATACTTTAGAAAATCTTCCTTCGTATAATCCTCGAACATTGGGCACTTAGCTGAAGTTGAATTAGCCAGAGAACATTCATTGAACTCGGTAATCAGAAAAGAATACAAATTTGGATCAGAAAAGTCCTGGATTTTGGATTTTGAAGAAGCGATTTTCAAATTGATTTCATAGAAGTTTCTAATTTGTGATTGTAAGAAAATGTGTTGTGTTTCATCATCACAAAAAAAATTGTTCTTAACAACATATTTAATAAAATCATCTTGATAATCAGATAATTTTGGAAAGCTGCGTTGCTGCAAAGACTTCCGATACTCTTTAATAATTATATCCCATGGGACATTCATAAAAGAGGCGTTACTATAAGTCATAATAGCAACAGGATAATACTTTGATAGGGTAAAAATCTTATTACCACTATTCACAACTTTATGAGTATTACCCAGTGTTACTGCGCTATCTGCAGCTATCGATACTCCGTGGCGATTTAAAACTGCAACAATTGCTGACATAATTAAAAAACAATTTTATAATATTACAGAAATCTTTTTGTCTTGACCACAAAGATAGTCATTTGTCTTGATATTACCAATAATTCAGTATATTTAACAGGAATTTTTTTGTGTCATGTATGTATCACATGCCAATTAACAAGTATTACTTAAAAAACTTGGAATTCAACATAAACTCATGATGATAAGAGATCATGAACGAGAGACTTATTCGGATCAACATTCAGTGATTACGCCGAGGCATTCAGAAAACATATTCTTTACCGGTTTATAGTGATTCTTTTGCATATTTCAAGTTTATTTGCGACCTTTGCATAGAAATATCCTCGCAAAGGGTATAAATACTGTAGCAATTATGCCTAACCGATGTCTATATACTGCTTCTTTCCATGAGTTTATTGGGACAGCGCCGCTAGCAATTCTTGGGGCGTTGCACAGTAATTATCATGGTGACGCTCTCACGACCACAGATGATGCTTGGAAGGGAGAAATCGAATTGCTGCAGCAGGTACTGGTTCCCTGGAAAGATGAGAAATCGCAGATTATCTTTGAGTATGACATTCCCAGGTTAGGGAAGCGTATTGACGTTGTCCTGCTGCTGCGTGGCATAATCTTCTGCCTTGAATTCAAGGTTGGCCAGAAGGACGCATTGCAGGCAGATGTTGAGCAGGTGATGGACTATGCCCTTGATCTGAAGAATTTCCATCGTTTCAGCCATGATAGGGTAATAGTTCCTATCCTTATCCCTACGAATTACAAAAAGTCCTCAACGGTCTTTCAGCCATCGGTCTATGATGATGAGATCTATAATACATTGATTACTGGTGGTGAAAAACTTCAGGAGTTGCTTATTAATGTGTTAGAGCACGCTGGATCAAATGCCGAGGCCGAAGTGATTGAGAATTGGGTTATCAGTCCTTATAGCCCTACGCCGACCATCATCGAGGCAGCTCGCACCCTCTATGAGAACCATTCGGTGGAAGAAATCACCCGGCATGAGGCTGACAAGGTTTCGACGGACATGACAATCAACTATCTTCTGCAAATCATCCAGCAAAGCAAGGATAATAAGCAGAAGAGCATCTGTTTTGTGACAGGAGTTCCTGGCGCCGGCAAAACACTAGTTGGTCTTGACGTTGCCATCAAGCAAACCTATAAAGATGGAGAGCTTGACAAGGAAAATGGGGCCGTCTATCTGTCAGGCAATGGCCCTCTGGTTGCAGTGCTGACCGAAGCGCTTGCGAAAGACAACCAAATTAAGTGCAGGGAACGCGGAGAACGAAAGAATCTCTCTGACTCCCGTCGAGAGGTGAGCGAGTTTATACAGATCATCCACCGTTACCGTGATAATATGCTGGCCAAGATCAAGAATCCTGTTGAGAACGGGATCGTTGAGATTGATCCAGAGAAAGCGGTTAAACAAGTGGCAACGGGCTATGGTGAAGTGGAGCATGTGGCCATCTTTGACGAGGCACAGCGTAGCTGGACACACCAACGCATCGCCAACTACTTGAAGAGAGGCGGTACCTACGGCAACAAACTCAAGGTTCCTAATTTCCCAATGTCAGAAGCCGAGTTCCTCATCTGGTCTCTTGACCAGCGTGAAGACTGGGCTGTGATTATATGCCTGGTAGGTGGTGGTCAAGAGATTAATACAGGTGAAGCCGGTATAGCAGAGTGGATCAAGGCGCTGAACAAATCCTTCAAGCATTGGGATATCTACATCTCCGATAAATTGACCGATCCCGAATACGCCGAAGGGCAAGTCAATGAGATGTTGAAGGAGAACCCAAGAGTCACTTTTGTTGATTCACTGCATCTGGCTGTCAGCCTTCGTTCATTTAGGGCCGAAACGCTATCATCATTTGTTCATTCGTTGCTGTCCTTCTCGCAGGATGCTGCATCGCTCTATCAAGATGTGTCTAGGCGCAATTATCCTATCGTTCTCACACGTGACATGGACAAGGCCAGGGCTTGGTTGAGAAAGATGGCACGAGGCACACAGCAGACAGGCATCCTGGTAACTAAGGTTGCCGCACGTTTCAAGCCATTAGCGGTAAACATTCTTGCTCAAGGAGACGAGAACGCAGTTCACTGGTTCCTTGAGGACAAGACTGACATCCGCTCATCGAACTATCTTGAAGATGCTGCAACCGAGATCCAAGTGCAAGGCCTTGAGTTGGACTATGCCTGCGTTTTGTGGGATGCCGACATGCGATGCAATAACAAGCAATGGTCGTATTTCAAATTCAACGGCAAGAACAAATGGAATCAAGAGAACAATGTAGAGAACCAGAAGTATATGCTTAACGCCTACCGAGTTCTCTTGACACGTGCCCGCCAGGGCATTGTCATCTGCGTGCCCACAGGCAACAATCGCATGACTGCCGATGGTTTCCCTGAGGACTCCACACGACTTCCCGAATACTATGACGGCACATACGAGTACCTGAAATCCCTTGGCCTAAAAGAATTGGAGTAGCAATGCTATGACTATTCCTCATTCTTGTGCCTAATCAAATCTAACAAAAACCTATACTATCATGTTTGAATTCTTCCAAAACCAACATAACAATGAGGCGTTAATTGAGAAGGCCAAGCAGATAGAAGCCAAATTCGAGAAATATTTAGAAGATGGCCATTATTACGACAGGTTGCTCGACCTTTTGAATCGTAATATGCCAGAAGATGACAATGATGACACTCCATCTTGGACAAAGAATGACGATGGCCATTATTCCGGGAAACGAGAAGATTGGTTTGACGGACTACCCAGAAAACTGCGTTCTGAAGATTTTGTTAAAAAGACGAGATATAGTGATTCGGAATCGCAAAGATTAGAGCGTATCGCTATGGTTGGTAATGACCTTGACGATAACTTGATAAACGATAATAAATTTACAGAAGAGTATACAAGTCTAGTTCGTGAGTTCTTTCAAAGAGTTGCTGTAACAGCCACTGATAAGGAATTGTCTCAGATTGTCCTTGAGGATGGTCATAATGTTAGGCAAATGATTACTCGTTGGCTGGGTGGTATTTCTGAATTGATGCGTTCATTAAAAACTCAAGGCTTGTTATATTTGGATTTTACCGTGAGGCAGACAAGAATGTTGTTAGAGCTTTTCCAGCATAAAGTAAAAAAAAGTGATTTGACTCAACGACATCTGTTTTTGATGGGATTGAAGCGTCTTGGAATCAATGATCTTGATTTTTTAAGTATTCTTTTTGCGCTAAACCGATTTGTTGACCTTGCTACTGAGCCTTTTTATGAATTCTTTATGGATTTGGTCATTAAAAAGGTTACGGATATTAATTGGATTAACGATCCACAAAGCGCTAACATAATTCGAGAAACCCTTTTTGATGGTTTTCCCTTTGCTGAATCAGCATATAGAAAGGGAAAACACAAAAACTATTGGAAAACCGTCTTGAAACCATATAAAGTTCATTATTTTCATTACTTTAGTAAAAATATCTCTGGAAGATTTAAGCTTAAAGGAAATTTTAATGGCTTTGTGGGATATAGAGATATTGGCAACAATAAAAAAGAAATCATTATTGGCTTTTCTGGAACAGAACTGTGCAGCATTAAAAATTGGAGTACAAATTTTCATCAATTTTTTGGAGGACTGCCATTGCCTTACATTCAGGCTTATGATATTGTAGAAAGTATATGGGTTGGGACCCGCCATAAAAAGGGTTTCAAAAATGCTCAGATAAGAGTTTATGGTCATTCTCTTGGTGGTGGATTGATGCAATATGCGGTTGGAAGAAGCTCCGCGACAGATATATTAGGATTTGGATATAATTCAGCAGGGTTATCATTTAATAACACAAAACTATTGAATTATACAGACCCCCAAAAACAGATATATCATTTATATAATCCTTGTGATGTGGTATTTATTCTACCATCTTCTATTCAACTAGGTGTGGCCGTGAGATTTGAACGAAAGACCCTTGGGCCGATAACAGCTCATATTACAAGCACTATTAGAAGAAAAATCAATAGTTGCAGAAAGAAAAATACGTTACCACAGATATGAGATAATGTGTGGGGTTTTATGTTCATTCTTCATTGATATTGTTGCATGTTGTAATACTGCCTAACACTACAGTATTGTGCTAGGTAATACTAAGAGCTGTTATGACGATGCCTAAATCTGGTTGTTGTGTATACAAATCAGTACTGTGCCCTCCAAATGCGCTTGATCTCTCTGCCCAAATAGAACTTGCGTGTGTTGGCTCTTCTAATGCCAAATCGGACCTTTCCTTCCTTCACCCAACGTGAAAGTGTATTACGGTGAATGCCAAGTAACTTGCATGTTTCCTCTGCTGAATAACGTGCAAAATCTGATACTTTAGGCTCTTCGTTTACCATTTCGTAATTTCTCCTTTCTTAGTTATTGATTCTGTTTGCTATAATCTTGTGCCCACAATCCGCTCGATGTCGCTTTTGCGATAACGGCGTTTACCTCCTATCTCTACTTTCTTGAGCACGCCAGCTTTGTCCCAGCGATACAGTGTCATTTTCGACACATGTAGTAGTTTTGAGGCTTCATCAAGAGTCATTAACACATCTGCTTTTGCGGCTGCTTCTGCCTCAAACATAGCGATAGACTTGGCCCCGAGAAGGATTTCCTCGGCAAAAGCTTTCAGATCTCTACCTGAGAGCTGAAAGATGACGTTTGGATGTTCGTCAATTAATGCGTTTAAACTTAAATAATTCATAGATAATAAAATAAAAAACGTGAACCGTTGCACCTAAAGTCGAGGCACTTAGGATAGCCTTATCGACGATGCAAAAGCGGTTCACGCCTATGAAGCGAGAACCACTATGCAGCCCTGTCGATAATTCAAAAAGTTCCTAAGTTTTCGACTTTAAACAGGAGCATAATGTTTCTGTATAACCCACAATGTTTTGTCACTCGCAGTGGAATGACGTGGCAAATATACACAATATCTGAGAAATACTGTGCGCCTGCCAGAAGAATTATGATGATATGAGGGTTAGTCCAAGGCTGAAACCATGTCGCGTTTCAGCTCTTGATCAACCTCACGATAGCGTGCGAAGGCAGCGCTATTAGGAGCATGGCCAGTCAGCTCGCTCACAAGAGCCTGGTCTTTGAACGTCTTATAGATGATGTGAGTGAACGTTCTTCTTGCCATGTGGCTGCTGGCAATTTCGTTGATAGGACGTATCTCTTGCTCGCCAGTGAGAGAGTTGCGAATAACCACGTTTCGGGTTATTCCGGCGATGGTCATGATCTCTTTGATGGCCTCGTTGTATTTCTGGTCGCTGATGAAGGGCAGCAGTGCCTTGCGATCTTCATCGGCATAACGTTCCAGTATGGCCGTTGCCATTTTGTTGAGAGGAATTTTAAGTGTGAGAGGGTGCCCAGTGCTCGTCTTGCGGGCAATGTAATGCACCTCGCCATTGATGACGTTGGCCCGTGTCATCGTCTTCAGGTCGCTTACACGGCAGCCAATGCAGCAATGGAACAGGAAGATGTCGCGTTGTACTGCCAAAGCAGGCCGACGGCTAAGATCAGTATCGCGGAGTTGGTAAAGCTCATCATGGGTGAGCATGTAGGGAGTGCCATAGACCTCTTTGGATATTTTGAATTTGCGGAACGGACTTTTGTCCATGACTTCCTGATCAATTGCCCACATAACAAACGCTCTCAGTTTCTTGAAATAGCCGTTGACCGTATTCTGGCCGCGTTCCCCGGGCATTCGGCTCTCGGGGACTGCCTTGAGAATCTTTGGGAACTTCTTGAGCAGTTTGAATTCATGCTTCATGTAGTGGTCCAGCTCATTCAGTAGATTGACATCAATGTTTGAGAACGTGATGTGAAACTCGGGGTCCACCACTTGCTTGTACATTTCAAAACGTTGAAATATCCGATAGAACACCATGTATTGCCGATGAGTGCCTGGGGTCTGAGGCCTGTTCTCTAAAAAACGGTCAAAATACTCGAATATACTTGGTTCCTTTTTGGCTTTCGCCGTTTTGGACTGTGACGTGGGCTGCTTTTTGGAGAAAAAAGACTGTACAACTTTAGCCAGCCACCCATCACCTATCTTATTTTGGTCGCTTTCATTTACCCGTAGGTCAATAAAGGATATGAGCTCATCAAGTTGTTTCTTCACCTCCTCGGTGTGATAGGCTTCAGGTGTTTTGGATCTCGGGACAGTGATGACGAGTCGGGTAGAGGAGCGTCCCTTGATGCTGATGTAGGACTCCTCTCTCACGTGCTTTGTGAAAACCCGTAACCCCGTTTTAGCGCGTTGAGCGATTTTACCGAGCCTCATTCTGATAAGCAATTCAGCACGGCCGGTTTTGTCAGTTTTCTTTGATAATGAGATTTCGTATGCCATACAATATCAATGTGTTTTACGTCTTCGCTGCAAAGGTAGATAAACTTTCAATAACAACCAAGAAAATTGGACATATAATTGGACATATAGCTTGCTTTTTATTGATGTTTGAGTATATCTCATGTGGATTTTTCAGAACAAAACATTTCACTAAACATCTGATATATAGATAACTATAAATATCATTTCTTCGAATTAAATTTCTTTGTCAAAATAACAGATTACCTATTCAATTAACCCCACGGGTTCACGATAATTAGTTATAAATACTTGATAATCAATATATAGGAAAAATTTTTAATAACTTTTGGTGAGTTTTTGGTGAGTTATTTCTCTCCAAGCGAACTACACCACGAGATATACGCTGTCAACACTTGAGGTCATGACGGCGATGCCGTGAGCGAATCACCGGCACCGTGAATCAGCATTTTCATCCTTAGTTGTAGATCATACGAAATAATCAAAAAGCAATTTATATATGTACTACGAATTCGATATTGATTGGAAAAGTATGCCTCTATCTTTCGCTCTGATTGGCGAAGCAGACATTCGCTCTGATCAGTGGTGGGCTAAATGCCGATCTACGATGTTAAGTCAAATAAGGCAACATTTCTCGGACGATGACATCGACGAGAAGGAGATGTTGCGTTGGTTCGAAGAGTTCCAACATAAGTATTGCGAACAGCGCGGGCACCGTTTAGCACCCACACCAACTGGAGCCAAGATAATCAAATTAGTGTACGATGAGATTGCTCCTTATCGAGAGATGACTGAAATCATGAGTGATTTGGAGTATGAAGTAAAGAAATTGCCTGAACTGTATAGTATTTATGAGGCGCTGCATAGCATTATAGACATATACGACAACTATTGCTTGGACCTGGACGAGATTCTCGAGTCGAACCCATCACAGACGGCGTCAACAGTTGCAGCAGGTGATAGGAATATAGTTCCTGCGGATGCTGGTGAAGGTGTGGGCGCCGCGGGAGAGGAAAAGTACGCTGCTACAAAAGTGTCCACTACTGATTTTTCACACATGAGAAGTTTCACGCCTGAAACAGCTTTTGATATGTCAGCACTATACCAGTTTTTGGTAGATGAGCATGTTGTAGTAGGTGTTGATGAGAAACAGTTTGCCGATTGCATAAATCAGGCGAACATAGAGCCTCTGTGGGAGACAACGGAATCAAAGAACTTATTTAAGTTGTTCCTACATACGTTAAAGAAGTACTACCAAGAGCCCTATCAGCGGCAGCGAAGAGTTAACCCTAAATGGTTTTTGGTGTGCTGTGAGAGTATCGATGTGACTACTGAATACATGGGCAAAATGAATTTCCCGAAGGGGGATACGAGAGTTAAATTTTGTGAAAATATGGAACTCTGCATGAAAACCATAACCTAACCACAACCTAACTATAACAGGTTTTTAATATAACCCGTTGAGACTTAGTGTCTTATCGGGTTATTTTTGATTTTTCTCTATTGGGTTGGATGCCACAATAAAAGGGTTGTTCCTTTGCACCGTCGAACGCGAGTGGACTTGCTGGACTGGATGCAGAGATGTATACCGAGCGCCACGCAGAGAGCCATGAGTGGGCGACCGTTAAGGTGGGTCCTGAATCGAAGGCAAGCCCGACCGATATTATAGAATGAGAGATTATCTCGATTTGATCCAGCTTGCTAAGGAATGCCCGGGCCTGCAAGTGTCGATTACACTGGGCGACCTTGTTGAGGCGGGCAGATTACTTATCGCCGAAACCAAACGCGAGTTGGAACAGGATATCGCTGATTCCAAAGCCGAAAGTTACGTTAGCCGTGTACAGGCCATGCAAATCCTGGGCAAGGGCTCGACGACCCTCTGGCGCTGGAAGAAGCTTGGTTACCTGGTCCCGGTCACCGTGGGTGCTATTGATAGGTACCGCATGAGTGACATACGTCGAATCATGGAGGGAGGCGACCCCGCCGCCCAGGAAGGAGATGCCGTATGAGTAGGCCTAAGAAATGGACTTATCCATTCGAAAGTACGAAGAAGGCGTTCACTCCCCCGAAGGAGGCGTTGGGCGAATATCCCTTCCCCGTCAAGAGGGACGACCTCGTTGACGGCCATGATTCAACGAAACAGTTGGGTGAAGTTGCGGCAACAGCCGATAACCTCACCGATGGCAATGATTTCTCGCTGATCGACAATCCGGTGGAGAGTCCTGACGTGAAGCAAATCTCGGTCGAGGAAGCTGGTCCCGTTGGTGCCCAGGACTCATCCAGGCAGGTGAGCACTGGTTCTAACGAGGCTAGCGCCTCTGGTCCCGACTTCTCGCTGATCGACAATCCGGAGAAGGACCCTAACGTGGGGTTGTTCACGGTCAAGACTGCGAATCAGGCCATCAAGGACGCTAAGAGCAGGCCGGTGCCCCGATACCTGTTCGGACAGCTTTGGTACGAGGGCGAGAGGTGTATTTTGTTCTCTGATACCAACCGAGGCAAGACCATTCTTGCTATGCAGATTGCTGATGCCATTAGCAGTGGTCGCCGTTCCACGATGGGTTTGGCGATGGATGCCCCAGCACAGAAGGTCGCCTACTGTGATTTCGAACTTTCAGAGATGCAGTTCAGAAAACGCTACAGCGATGCCAACGGTAATGATTATCTGTTCTCAGATAATCTGTTGCGCATTGAGATTGACCCCGACGCTGTCTGCCCAAGTGGATACAGCTTTGAGGATTATATCAAGATGTCGTTGGAACAGCTTGTCGTTCAGCATGGAGTAAAGGTCCTTATTATCGACAACATCACCTACCTGAACAAAGCATTGGAGAAGGCCAGTGACGCCGCGCCTCTGATGGATTGGTTGAAGCGCCTTGGCAGTCGTTTTGGACTTTCAATCCTCGTTTTGGCTCACACGCCCAAGCGCCCTCTGTCAAATCCCCTCACGGAGAATGATCTGGCTGGGAGCAAGATGTTGAGCAATTTCGCTGATAGCATCTTTGCCATCGGTGCCAGCGCTAAGGACTCCAGCTTGCGCTATATCAAGGAACTGAAACAGCGCAATGAGCCTTACAGGTACGATGCAGACAACGTGATCGTGTGCGAAATCGAGAAGCCTAGTAACTTCTTGCAGTTTACCTTCCGCGGATATGGGTGTGAGCGCGACCACCTAACCGCAACCCAGAAGGACGAAGAGGTTAGACGTGCCAAGGAATTACAAGCCCAAGGTAAGACCCAGCGAGAGATTGCTGCACAGATGGGTGTGTCCCTCGGCAAGGTCAATAACCTACTGAAGCCGTAGTCTAACCGTTCACGGTGTTCATGGTCCGGTAAACGTGAACAAACTGAACATTTGAACACCGTGAACATTTTTAACTAACTGAATATGAATAAACTATATAAATATTCTTTAGCTAAGAAGGGCAAGTGGATCTGCCCTCAGTGTGGACACAAGACCTTCGTGTGCTACGTCGACGAGAACGGTAACGTGCTTGACGAGAGCGTGGGCAAGTGTGACCGTGCCGACAAGTGCAATCATCACTACCCGCCGCGCGAGTATTTTCAGGACAACAACCTGCCGATGCCCCGCATGGCGCCAACGGTTCAGCCCAGCTTGCCTGCGTATGTGCCGCCGAGCTACATGGATCCTGATCTGCTTAAGAGGTCGGTCCTCGGCACAGAGACCCACACCAATCATCTGGTATCGTTTCTGGGCTCAAAATTTGATGCTGAGACCGTCAAGCAGATGAAGCACGACTACTACATCGGCACCTCAAAGCATTGGCCCGGCGCTACTGTGTTCTGGCAGATTGATCAGTTCGGCCACATCCACGCAGGTAAAATCATGCTGTATAACCCTGCGACCGGCAAGCGTGTTAAGGATCCGTTCCCACACGTCACCTGGGCTCACACGGCATTGGAACTGCCCAACTTCAACTTGAAGCAGTGTCTCTTCGGTGAGCACCTTCTCCGCACGCACCCGGACAAGAGCGTGGCCATCGTCGAGAGCGAAAAAACCGCCATTATCCTCGGTGGTGTCTTGGGTGACT
>Ga0310694_10003554_pt1 | contig 15287 bp, 8 predicted proteins | sample 174DNAGHGhighgp2_FD_203884 | JGI IMG/M metagenome (GOLD analysis project Ga0310694, IMG submission 203884) | Sheep rumen microbial communities from Palmerston North, Manawatu-Wanganui, New Zealand - 1742 DNA GHGhigh gp2 (v2) (version 2) | ecosystem: Host-associated > Mammals > Digestive system >... | reverse complement strand
CAGTCTGAATATGCCGGCACTTTGCGTGAAACGGATGAAGGCTATGTCTTTACCTACGACAGCAACTATCTGGAAAAAGAAAACGCGTTAGCCGTAAGCCTTACGCTGCCCCTGCAGAATAATCCGTATCAATCGTCGGTATTATTCCCGTTCTTCGACGGACTGATCCCGGAAGGATGGCTCTTAAGTGTGGTCAGCCGCAACTGGAAGATCGATACCAAAGACCGTTTCGGATTATTATTGGCTGTCTGTAATGATTGTATCGGGGATGTGCGGGTAGAAGCAATATGAACTGTCTTTGCTGATACGTTTTCTCGCTATGATGATACTCTCCTCAGTGATGGAACACCACCCGATTCTTTCCGTTATTCTTCGCCTCATAGAGTGTTGCATCCACTCTTGAGCATGCCTGATCCGCAGATTCATCGGGGAGGATCTTTACCACACCGATACTCACGGTGACTCTGCCGGCTTTTTCAAAGCGGATTTTTTCCATGGTTTTGCAGATTCGCTCGGCGTGCCGGAGTACCTTGCTTTCTCCAATGGAATGGACCAGGATCATGAATTCTTCACCGCCCCACCGTCCGCAGAAGCAGTTATCTCCCAGATCCACGACCACCTCTCTCATCATACCCGACAAGCGAATCAATACATTATCGCCTTCCTTGTGGCCGTACTGATCATTCACATGCTTGAAATTGTCAAGATCCATCATGATAAGATAAATGTCTTCGAATAGACGGCTCTCGACCATTTCCGTGATGATCCGCTGAATCTCCGCCCGGTTTAAGAGACCCGTCAGTCCATCTGTAATAGCCATTCTGCTGTATCTGGCATTCGCTTCCTCAAGCTCCTCCATGGTCACCTTGATAAACGCAGCCATACGACTGACCATTGGCACCTTGCCCTCAAATGATTTGTCATCGGAGGAAATCAATAGCGGTTCGATTTTCTCCGGCTCACCCTCCCGGAACGCTGCGACAACCTGCGTCACATTGTGCTGGATCACGTACTCCCCATGACGCATAAACTCACTGGAGGTATAGAACCCGGAGGTTGGAGCCAGCTTCTGATAAAACTCCGTCTCCTTTCCCACTCCCTCATTACCCCAGAAGGTTCTTCTTCCGGCACATGAGAAAACAGCGATGCACTCGGGCGAGAAGCCAGATAAAAGCTCCGCAAATTCCTTGGCGGACTCCAGTATCGTCCAGGGATCCCCATAGGCAAGTCTCGCCATGGTATCCGGCACCATGTCCGAGGTCATGACAAGGTATCCCTCAGGCGTACAGGCGGTCGGGGCTCTCATAATGTCAATCCCCTTGTCCCGATACAGAAAAGGGAATTCCAGCGTGTGATAGAAGAAGTTCTTGTCGTTCTTAATATGGAGATATTTATAGTAAGTGTCATAGGCGGGCTGTCCGTTAAGCTCCTTCAGGATCGATCTCTCCGCCGATGTAATACGGAGGAAGGAGCCAAGCGGCTTCCATCCGCAGACATAGGAGGACGTGATATGGAGATCATCGCCTCCCATGAGCACGAATACGATTCCTTTCTCCTGATAACCCCCTTCTTTGGAAAAGACGCATGCCTCATTGGCATTGATATCTCCGCTGAAGGCGCCGCCCCCAAAGATCTGAACATCCTTTCTGACCTTTGATAGTCCATCACACAGGCCGGTTAAGGACATTCCGCGTATCGTGAGCAGGAATTCCACCCCATTCACCCACGGATTCTCATCCACCGCCTGCACCAGCGCGCGTGACACCTCTTCCTGGGTTTCTTCGGTGAGCCGGTACTGCAGGATGTTTACTCTGGTGGACTCCTTCTCAAAGAACGTACCGGTCAATAGAAAGGAATCTCCAAGAAAGTTGCCATTTCGGATATTTCCGTTGGAGGAGCAGCCAACATAGAGAGCCTCTGGCAGGACCTCTTCGATCCTTTTAAGCGCCCTTTCGATCTGCTCCCGCTCGATCACCTCGGTATAGATGTGAAGGAGCATTCCGTGGTAGGAATGTTCGTCATAACAGGTTCTCAACTCCGCCAGAACCTTTTCAAGCGTCTCCTGATCCCTGAAAGCTAACTGTATCTGTTTCATATCCGCTCCTTTAAGAGTCTGTCTCTCTTGTCTTCATCACGTTCTGATGAAGGATTTCCATGTTCTCCTTTGCCTTAAGGTAAAGATCCTCGGTGGATCGTTCACTCTGATATCTCGCCATGCCGCTATGGATCGCGGGAAGCCCTGCGGCGTGCAGCTTCTTATTCTCCTCTGCCAGCTTTTCCATCAGTTGATCAATCTTTGTATAATCTTCCCCTCGGGATATGACGGCAAAGCCGGTTTCGCTCAGACGATAGACCGGACTGTGACGGTAGATCCTGCAGATCTTCATGCATTGCTCCGTGATGAGTGTCGATTTTTCCTGATCGCTCAAACCGGTCATACCGGACAGATCGATGTCAAATGCGACGATAGAGAAAGCCGGGGCACTGTGCTTTTCGATCAGCTGATCCATCTGCTGCTCCATATAGACAAAGGCCCGCCTGTTCTTCACTCCGGTCTGGGCATCAATATTCGCACGATCTCTCGCCGCAGACAGGTTGTGAATATATTCCTGTTCCCGCCGGATCTGGACATCCACATCGTTTAAGCCAACGATCAGTTGTCTGATACCGTCTTCCGTCACCATAGCGATCCGCAGGTTGACGTATCGGGGCTCATCTCCAAACAGCAGGCGGTATGTCATCATAAAGATCTCGTTGTTCATGACTTTATTAAGGATGGCCTGCCTGCTGAAATGCTCCCGGAAATATTCCCTGTCATCGGGATAGATCACATGTTCGTTGATCGCCAGGGTATCTGCGAAGAAGTCTTCTCCCTTAGGGGAGGCGCCAAGGCTTTCGGCTCTCTGCGAGGAATGGTATTCGTAGTAGCTGCCGGTCTCGGGATCCACAGTATAGAATAAGTAATAATCCCCAATCAGCGCATTGAGCCGGGAATAGGTAAGCCTCTCTTCTCTGATCCTCTCCAGCGCCTCCTTATGCTTCATCTGCACATCCACGTTGTTGATCCCGATGATGATGCGGTTCCCCTCTGTCCCGATGCGAATCGCCTTCAGCTGGACGTAGACAGGCTTACCTTCCGTGATACACCGATAGGTGAGCGTAAAGGCACCATGCTCCGCAATGGACTTTGTCACATACTCTCTGGTAAATGAGGATACGTACATCTCTATATCGCTCTCATAGACAGACTTTTCCGCATCTGCAAGTACCGTGGCAAAGAAATCCTTTCCTCGCCTTTCTACTGCCATTTCTCCGCTGTCGGCATCGGGCAGGTATTCGATATAGTGTTCATTATCCAGATTCACACAGTAAAGATCGATATAGTCGGCCGACAGCGCCTGAGCCACATGCGCATAGGTCAGACTGTCGGCAAGCTGCCCGTCCGTCATGCCGAGCACGATAACGATCAGTGCTGCCCGCTTTTGGACAGGGTTGACAGCGACGCGACGGATGAGCAGATGGCTGATATTGCCATCCGCCGTCACTTCATCCGTAAGTACCTGACGCCCCTCCCTGGCGCATTGGATCGTTTTCTTCATAAGAAAGGCTGCCGGCCCCGACTCCATCTCGCTGATCTGCGCCGTGACATTCACATCCTCTATCCCCAGATGTTCCTTCATGTACCGACGGTAGGACTGATTGCTCCTCGTGATGGTGAATTCCTTCTCTCCCAGCTCCAGGATCGCCATAGGCATCGTGTTGAAGTAATTCTGCAGCGCCTGATCCTCATTCACTGCAAGAGAGATATCGTACAGATTGACCTTGCCGATGGTGGCATAGTACTCCGTTTCTGCAGGGTTTTCAAAGCCGATCTGAGCTCCTTCCTCATAACGCTTCAGCAAATCAGACATGGGGATCGGTTTGGAATAGTAAAAGCCCTGCAGCTTGGTACAGCCGATCTCCTTGAGGAACTCGACCTGTGCCTCAGTTTCCACACCCTCCACCACCGTTTCGATCCCGAGGCTGATGGCCATCTTGACCAGTCCGCTGATGATGATGCCGCTGGTCTTATTCTTTTCATATTGACGGATGAACTGCATATCCAGCTTGATCGTATCGAAAGGGATGGTCTGCAGGATATCCGGGGATGAATAACCGCTCCCGTAATCATCCATCCATACCTTAAAGCCCAGATCATGGAAGCGTTCCACCTGTTCACGGATGTAAGTGAGATCGTTGCCGACCACACTCTCCGTGATCTCAATGGTCAGCATACTCCTGTCGATCCCCGCCTCATCGACACGCTTGCGGATTTCCTCCACGATATCGCAGGACTCAAAGTCAGAGCGTGAGATATTCACAGAGCTGGGAACCACATATTGGCCAAGTTCTTTAGTCTTCTTCATCTTGCTGAGAACCTGTTCCGTGACAAAAAGATCCAGCTTATAGATCAGACCGGCATCTTCCAGAATGGGAATGAACTCCCCCGGGGACAGGAACCCTTTTTCGGGATCGATCCAGCGCGCCAGGGCCTCGTCATCACAAACCCTGCCGTTGGCTGCCCGTATGATCGGCTGATAATAGACCTGAATCCAGTTCTCTCTGATCGCACGGTCAAGATTCTCTATGATGTAACGATGAAGCTCCGTTTCTTTGAGCATCTCGTCGCTGAAATAGCTGTATCCGGAGGAGTAGCTCGCTCTGTTCCTGTCACAGGCCATCTTGGCCCGGTCACAGGCGACGCCGATCCCGACATCCTGTGCGCGGATCTGGTAGATTCCGATCCTGACAGGGAGGTTCTTCCCCTCGTTGATCGTCCTGCACTCGGCGATCACTTTGTTGAGCTTGTTTTCCAGGCCTTCCGCTTTGTCATACGCAGCGAACCGGTCGCCACCGATACGACAGCAATTCTCAACGGAAAAGGCCCGTATCAGGACCCTTGACATTGCCAGGATCAGCTTGTCGCCTTCCGCGAAGCCATAGCGCAGATTGAAGCCCTTCATTCCGGTGAAATCAAAATACAGTGCAACAGGCTGCTCTCCCCGTTCCAGCATCCCCCTGCGATCCGTCTCCGCCAATTCAAAGAAATAATTCAGTCCCGGAAGTCCGGTCATGGGATCAAAATGACCCTTAAGAATATTTAAGGTTTTTTCGAACTCGTTCTGTAATGCCCGGTCGAAAGATCCCCTGTGATCTTCGGAAAAGACGCCCTCGTCGGCATAGGAGACGACAGCCAGTCTGACACCGGCGTCGGGATAGGTGTGTTTGCCATGTGCGTGTATCACGCGGTACTCGTCACGGATTTTTGTGCGATACGTGACATCATAGCCGCCGCCCTCCGTCGCAAATCGGAGCGCCGCATCCTCGATCCTGGCGACATCATCCGGATGTACATCCCGGTACATATCGTTATCCATGAGCGCATAAGCTTCTGCCCTGTCCGGCAGGCCAAGAAGTTCAAGCAGACCCTCCGAAAGCGCCACAGTCACTACGCGCCGATCAAGGAACTGATAGACACCAAATGCCAGGCAGCTGTTTTCGATCAGTCTGAAGTCCGATTCGCTGTAGCGATATCTGGCCATAAATCCCCCAAAAAGATTTTCCTGCATCTTACCGATGGTTGGCATTCACCATAAGGACCTACTTCCCATTTTATTATATCAGACAGGCATCGATAAATCAAGGATAACCTCCCATCCAACAGCGCGGGGGCATCTGTACGTTTATGCAGTAACTGAGCCGCTTTTAACGATATTTTTGTGTAGCGCCCCACCATGTCTTGTCGCTTTTGTTGTGTAGCGCCGCAAAATGCATGACAGTATACACGCATTCTGGTAAAATGCAAGTGCCAGTGGGTAAATAATGGAGGGCGCTACAATTACGCGTTAAGCCACGACGCGAACCACATGAGACATAAATCTGATCATCGGGAATGATCAAAATGTACGATATTCCCATATCATATCCAGTGCTTCAAGCTGATTTCTTGTCAGGCTCGGATTACTGTAATAATAACTGAAATCCGCAATGTTCCCAAGCACTCCAACCGGCATTTTATGCTGCAGCCGTCTGCTTTCTTCATCGTCGGAAAGAACAATTCCGAGAATATGGCATAATTTATTCTCGCCGCAAAGTTCCCAGCTGTCATCAAGAAGTGCCATGAAATCCCCTTGATAAGCCACCGGAATGGGAGATTCGGATCTCTGCCCGGGGAAACTGATTACCGCATCCTCCGGATGCTCCCAATTGTAATCAAGAACACTAAATCGATAAAGCCATGTATAGATCATATCCGGATCATCAAAAACATAGAATTCATATTGTTTCAAAGAATAACCGTCCGAATCATACTCAACAACAATATACTCATCGTAAGTAATTTCCGGCCACAAATATTCCTGCATAACCGGCTGATGATCTCCGTCTTCAACAGGCTTTCCGTTTACGATAAGATTTCGCTCATCTGTAAAAGACTCCACATAAGAGTTCACCTCTTCAAAGTTTTCCATCCTCTTTCTTATAGAGCCGTCTCTATCGTGATATCTTTACCATCCGGAGTACTCCCCACGATTGACATTGATGTAATGCGGATAGATTCATAACCAAATGTGATCTGATACTCAGCCCCCGAATCGGAAGTATACTGCGCGATCTCGTAAAAAGCTCCCTGATCGGTAATGTCAGAATTCTTCACACGGATCACATCATCAAATACAATTCCGTCCCCGGCATATTCATAATGGAGCGTAAATATCGTCTCATCTTTGTCCAGCGAAACCACGACCTGCGTTCCGTCATATCCGTGTCCGTTCATTGCAAACGCAACGCCCTCATAGGACGCAAAAGGACTTTCCACGCTGCCGGACTGTTCATCCGGACCGACAGGCGCCACAGGAACTCCGTCACAATGATAGGTATCGCTGATCTTCAATCCCGTCCCCTGCTCCGATGCGGTCAGCTCCGCCGTTCCGTCTCTGTAAAACGTGATCTCGTAGGAAATACTGTTTGTCGTTCCGGCGATCGTGATGCAATCCACATTTCTGTTGGTAACAAGCTCCGGGGCGATATCGATATTGTCGATGATCAGATCCCCTTTACCTGAATAGAGATAAAGCTGGGCACCATAGCAGCCAACAATACCCGATTCGTTCGAAAAAGGAAACCATGAATGAGGTGCATCCTCCCAGGTTGCATCCGATGCTCTTCCGACATAATCCCCCGAAGGAATCTCCGCATAAGTCATATAGATGTCAAGATCTTCGGCATCCGGCGTTTCATGATCATCCGTATCGGAAGCGGCATCCGTGTCTTCCTCACGCTCCCGCTCATCCCTTTCCCGCTCCGTGTTTTCCTTCCCGGATCCGGACCGTGCGTCTTCGGAAGCATCCTTCCCGCACGCCGCCAGCCCCATGACGCAGATCATCATAGCCAATACGATCGTTCTCTTTTTCATAACCGCTGTCTCCTCCCGTTTCTCCCCTTTCAATAGTTTCCCTCGGGAATAAATAAAAATATCCATATTATTTTACACACAGACCGTGCGCAAAAATATATGGAATATTAAGATAAATATGTCCGATATTACGCTGCTACACCCTCGCGCGGAAGATGTACCGTAACCTCCGTGCCCCGCTCCGTAGACGAGACGATGGTCAGTCCGTAGTCCTCCCCGCAGACCATACGGATCCGGCGCTGTACGTTTTTCAGCGCGATCCCGTTCAGATCTGCATCCTCGACATCTTCGGCATCCTGTAATCCTTTACGGACTTCCAGGAGCCGCTCTTTTGGCATACCCTTTCCGTCATCCTTTACCCGGATCAGTAATTCCTTTTCGGTCAGCTCCGCACGGATACTCAACCGGCCTTTCCCTCCGGCAAGTCCGTGACGGATCGCATTCTCGACCAGCGGCTGCAGGCACATCCGGGGGATCAGGATCTCCGCATAGGCATCATCCGTCTCCACCTCTGCCTCTATGGTATCCGGGTATCTCGCCTGCATGATCCCGATGTACTGCTCCAGCACGAAAAACTCTTCCATGAGCGGGATCGAACGTTCTCCGGCATTCGCATAACGAAGGAGCGTCGAAAGTTCATCGCAGATCCCGGCCGCCTCATCTTTTTTCCCTTTACGGATCAATGCCCGGATCGCATTCAGCGTATTCACCGTAAAATGTGCGCTGATCTGTTTTTTCAGGAGCAGCCCAAGCGTGCGCTCCTTTTCCAGCTCTGCCTCACTCACAAAGCGGCGCCTGATATACCGGACAAAGAAAAACATCACAACGACAAGGCAGATGATCGTTGCCGGCATCGCGACCGAGAAATACCCGGTCAGGGTCCGGGAGATCCCCCGTTCACTCCATACCAGAAGACGGTATCCGGATAATCCGATCTCCTTCTCTTTATAAAATACGGCGCGCTCACGCAGTTTTCCGATCTCTTCCTCACGGATGTTCCGGTTCGTACATAAAAGGCGCCCGCCCGCAAACAGTGCGGCACCGATATAATCCAGATCGTTATAGCTTCCGAGCAGCCGCTCCAGCCTCGTCCGTTCCATCAAAAGCGCGACGTACCCGCCGCCCGCTAGCGCCTCATACGGTCCGATGTAAGCAGTGTCATTCGAAGTCACGGTAACGATCCTGTCCCCGCTATTCTCCATCAGCCAGAATGCCCGCTCCAGCGCAGTGTTGGGGATCGTTCCTTTGACACGGAAAAACCGTCCCTCCGCATCATATACGACGACATGGTCCGCACTGCGGAGTGCAAAAGGCTCTGTCCGTGTCTCCCCGATATAGTCCGCACCCGCCGCATAGAAACCGGACACATCCGACTCTCCCGCGATCTTAAGGATCCCGGGGTCTGCAGACAGTTCCAGCGCAGCTTCTTCCAATGCGAGCAGTTCTTCCTCTACATCGGAGATGATCTGCTCCGACACATTCACAGCCTGCTGTCGCATGATCCTTCTCGTCGCCATCAGCGTGACGCAGTAAAAGACCAGCCAGAGAAGCACCACGCTCACGACAAGCGCGATCATTGCGACGAGAAAACGTTTTGACAGACTCGCTCTTTTCATTTTTCCTCTGTATTGTTTTCGCCGGCGGTGCCTCCTGCATTCTCACGCAGGATCTCCGTCCAGAGTTTTTCCATATCGTCGTGCTTATCGACCAGCTGATCGGGGTCCGGCCAGATCAGATCCATCTCTCCCATGGAGACGGGATTCGCGTCCGGCACGTCATCTCTCGCCGACCAGGTCCCCGGGGTGCAGAACGGCTCATAGCCCTTGCCCCGGCCGTCACTTTCTCCGAGCAGGAATCGGACAAACAGTTTTGCCGCATTCACGTTTCGCGAATTCCTTGCGATCATGACCGCGTAAGATGTCCTGCAGCCGTTAAAAGGCGTACAGTTCCAGACCGGTTCCATCGTATATCCGGTATCTTTCAGACGAAGTTTGCTCGATACCATAAATCCGAGATCGGCACTGCCATTGTTCAGTGCCTCCACCACTTCATCCGAACTGTTGGTGAAGACCATATTCTTTGCAGCTGCCTTCCAGAAGCTTTCCGCGGCTGACCCGCCTTCCTCCAGCGCCGGCTTGGTTCCCTCATAGGAATCATATGCCGCGCGGAATGCTTCCTCCTGTGAGAGGGACGCTCCGCAAAGCGCATACGTGGAAAACGAGCGCAGCGGATTTGACATATAGATCCGCCCTTCATAGACCGGATCTGTCAGTGCCCAGAGATTGTCCACCGGAGGTGCATCATATTTTGCGGAATTATAGAACATCATCTCCGCCTCATAGACGAAGTGCACCATCCCGTCTCCGGTGCCTTCTTTCATATGCTGTCCGATATCATTCGGCAGATAGGGAAGTACGATCCCGGTGTCCACGAGTCTCGTTTTAAACTCACCGCTGTTGTCATTGCAGATTGCGATATCGCAGTCGCTTCCGCCGCTATTAAAGTTTTCCTCGACGGCATCGACCAGACTGGGACTGCGCAGATCACGGATCTCCACATAGAGACCGGGATACGCCGCCTCAAACGCTTCCTTGACCTGTGCCGCACGGGATGTCACGGTATAAACGATCAGCACATCCTCGGACAATGCCTTTTCATACAGTTCTTCCGGCGTCTCCCGTGCATCCAGCGCAGCCGCTTCCAGCCATGCATCCGTCGCCGGTTCTTTCCCGCAGCCAGCGCAGAGCAGAGCCGCTCCGGCCAGCAGTGCTCCGAACCTTAAAACCCGGATCCGCAGTTTCCGCAGCATTTCCCGGCTCATCGGTATCCCGTCAGTCCGCTTCGGTATTCTTCCCATACGCTCTCATCTCCGATCTCTTTCTTTCCCGTGATAAAATCATATACCCATCCGTCGATATACGCTGACAATGTCTCATCCGCTTCGTGAAACTCTCCGGGCTCCGGCAGATAGCTTCGATAGGTTGCCTGGGCTCTGCCGTCGATATATTCTGCATCCGAATTGACTCCGTTCCAGATCACGCCCTCGATGTATTCTTCCGGCACGCTCATGGGGCCGATCCCGTTTAAGTGCTTATTCTGCGGTACGTTTCTCGTGTAATTGCGACACACGATCGTGGAGGTTCCTCCGTAAACGCTGACATCCCGTCCGTCGGAATAGTCCCAATCAACTCCCTGTTCTCCGTAACGGGCGATCAGCGAAGCCTCCGGGGTCATCATCGTATCCAGCAGGAGCTTTGCTTCCTGCGCATGATGCGAAGATGCAAGGATCACCGCACCGATATCCGGATCGTGACGCGTATACAGGGCGTAGCATTTTCCCGACGCCCCCGCCGGCGGCGCCACATGCACAAAGCGGGCCAGCACCTCGGGATTTCCGGGATAGATCACATCGGAGATGGACGCCGTCGTGAACGCTCCCACGACATCCTCCGGGCTGTTGATCAGTTCCGTCATCTGTGCACGACGTTCCAGAAAGCTCCGTTCCTCCAGGAGCCCTTCCTCGTACAGCCCATTGCAGAATCTCACACCCTCACGGAACGCATCCGTTTCCGCCATCAGAAGATCCTTCCGTTCTCCGATCCCGTACCGTGAGTGATACGGATCGTTATATACGAAACTGTTTAACAAAAACTCTGTCGGCAGAAAGGCATATTCTTCCGTCGAACCGACGATCGGTATCTCATCACGGATGCCGTTCCCGTTCGGGTCGAGATCACGGAAGGCTTCCAATACGCGTTTCAGTTCCGCGGTCGTCTGCGGGATCTGCAGATTCAGTTTCGTCAGCCAGTTATAATTGATCCACAGGACCTGACCGGCGCCGTCACTGCGCCCGCCCCCGTCATTGAAATAGTACTCATCCGCACCGGACAGAAGTTTGCCCTCCTCCGCATATTGCCGGTAGGCCGCATCGCTCAGCCGGAAATCCTCTCCGAAAAATACGAGGTCCACTTCCGCATCCGAAGAAAAAAGCGCCTCCATATATTCCTCGCATCTGCTCTGCCGGATCAGCGTGATCTCCAGTTCCAGACCGGTCTTTTCTTTCAGCCAGCCGATATAATAGTTTGTCTCCGGATCCTGTACATAGTCAGAATATGGCATGGCGATATGAAGCGTCTTCCGTTCGCCCTTCCCGGCGCATCCGCAGGGGATCACGCACAGAACAAACAGCACGCAAAAAAGCGTAACGGAAAACGGACGCACCGCGCGTTCGTTCCCGCGCCTTCGATCTCTCATTCGCCCTCTCCCCGCAGTTCCTTCGGGGAGATCCCGTAATGGTTCTTGAATACTTTAAAAAAGTGATAATAATCCGAATAGCCGCACATCGCCGCGACTTCTTTGACCAGAATGGTCCTGTCCTCAAGGAGTTTTTTTGCCTGCTCCATCCGGAGTCCGGTCAGATAAAGATTCAGTGAGGTATTAAAATATTTCTGGAATAATCCGCAGATATAGTTTTTGCTGTAGCCGAAGCGCTCTCCGAGATCATTGAGACTGATCTTTTCCGTGAAATGCTCCCCGACATAAAGGATCAGCTGGTTGAAACCGGGATTGTCCGTCAGCGGCTCCGCCGCGGCGGAAGGTTTTTTTGCAGCCAGTTTTTCCGCAAGCCGCTCCAGCACAAGCTCGATATCATCATTATTGACCGGCTTTAATACATAATCAAAACCGGTCTGCTGGAAAAACGTGCGCACGCTTCCGTAATCATCATAGGCGGAGATCATCACATACTCGGCATCGATCCCGCTTTCCTTGATGCGGCGGATCAGTTCATTCCCATCCACTCCGGGCATCTTCAGATCACAAAAAACCGCGTCCGGTCTGCGCTCGCAGATCCTCCCGACCGCGCGTTCCGGATCCGCCTCCGTTCCTACGACCTCAAAGCCGTTCTCCGGCCAGGGTATGGTGTTCTCAAGCTCTTCCAGGATCAGAGCGTCATCGTCCACCAGAAATACACTGAACATACTTCCTCTCGTACCGCCCGTTTCTTTTTTTCCGGTTTGCCCTCGGATCCCCATACGCCTTTATCAATTGTTTCTTATGGCGATCCGTCTTCCATGCTATCATAAACGACCGGAACCGCCATACCGGATATTACTGTAAATATGTCTGATATTACGATTTTGTTTCCGTATCCTCCGACCACTGTCCGCTGCGGAAACGCTCGATGGGAAGCGGTTTCGCGTAGTAATATCCCTGGAAACTCCGGATATTATACGGCCGAAGGGCATCCCGGATGGCCTCGTTTTCGATCCCTTCCACACAGATCTTGGCGCCGCAGATGGACGCGATCCGCGCAAACTCTTCGATCAGCGCCTGCTCTTTCTGATCCTTTACCACATTCTGCACGAAGCTCCTGTCGATCTTTATGACATCAAACGGGATATCCTTTATGATCCCGAGTGCCGAGAATCCGGTCCCGAAATCGTCGAGCGCGACTTTGATCCCTCTTCCCCGGAGTCCTACGATCACACTCTTTAAAAGCCCCAGATCCAGCATACGGCAACGCTCCGTGATCTCCAGGCACAGATGCTCGGGCGGGTACGCCGTCTCCTCCAGGACACGGAAAACGCGGTCAGAAAAATCCGGCCGTTCCAGCTGCGTATACGAAAGATTCACATTGATCGTAAACTCCGGATATATACCGAGGAACGGCTTTGCATCCAGCAATGCCGTTTTCAGGATCCATTCCCCGAGCTCCGCAAAGAGCGGGTCTTTTTCCAGGATCGGAATGAACATATCCGGCGGCACCATCCCGGTGATCTCGTTTCCCCAGCGCAGAAGCGCCTCCGCGCCGATCAACGCTTCGTTCTTCGCATCGATCAGCGGCTGGTACATCAGTTTGAAATCTTTAAATCCCTGCGTGATCGAGTCATGGATCATATGGAGTTTTTCCACGCGCTCGCGGTTTTCTTCATTCAGGTTATTTAAAAACTCCACCATATCACCGGACTTTCTCGTCTTGGACTCGTCAAATGCGTAATTCAAGCAAGCGTGGATTGCCTCCTCGCTGACATCGAAATCATCCACGTTGAACAATCCGCAGTTCAGTTCCAGTACGATCCTTTTTCCGTCAACGGGAATCCCTTTCCTGCAGAGTTCACGCAGTTCCTCGTAGCGTCCCTGATTCTCCTTGAAAGAAAGGATATTCAGGATCAGTCCGAAGCGTGTCCCGTCAAGGCGGAATACGATCCCGTCATTTCCGACATATTCCATCAGAAATCTGCCGAACTTCTGGATCACACGGTTCCCGAAACGGTAGCCGTACATTTCATTGATCTCACCGAACTTCCGTATTCCCAGCATGCACAGATGCGTTCTCGTTCCGTTCTGCATCCTTTTCTGCAGTTCTTCGAAAAAGCTGTACTGGTTCGGCAGACCGGTCAGCGTATCGAGATTTCCCTGCTGTCCGTGATTGCGGATCACGCCGCAGAAATACTCCGGCTTTCCCTGCGGGTCATTCACCACGACACCCCGGCAGGTACAGACATCGTAGTTTCCGTCCTTGTCCATCGCACGGTACTGCAGATCATGGATCCCGGCAATCCCGCTGAATACGGTCTCCACACCGACATGATAGGCGTTTCTGTCCTGCGGATGAATGCGTTTTTCCCAGATCGCACCTGCGCCGTACATGTACTCGCCGGGCAGTCCGTAATGGCTGACCGCATTCGACGACCAGCGTGAAAAATCATACTGAATATTGCAGAGATATACATAGCTTCCCTCTGCGATCACGGTCAGCGCCTCAAAAAGCTGATCCAGCCGCAGTTTCAGTGTGGCCGGGATCGCCTTATGATCGGCGCTCAGCGCCGTCGCCTCGTTCTTCCGCTCTTTCAGCCGGCGCTTATCCGAATACATCACGCTGTCGGCCCGTTCGAAAACATCCGACACTTTACTGTCGCGGTCTGCTTCGAAAACCGCCAATCCGGTTGCCGCCACCGCACCTTCTCCACGATCCAGGTTATCCAGGATCTGCGCCCTTAAGTTCGCAAACAATCCATCACGGCTGTTATAATCCCTGTCACGAAGAACGACTACAAACTCATCGCCTCCGACACGGAAGACCGGGCTGTGCGCAAAGGTATCAAAAAGGAGCTGACAGCATTCGCGGATATACGCATCTCCCGCTTTATGCCCCTCTGTATCATTGATCTTTTTTAAGTTGTTCAGGTCACATACGATGATGCCGAAGCTGATCCCCTGCTTGTCTGCCTCGAGCTGGCGCTGCAGCTCCCCTTCCAGTTCCTGATAGGCATTTTTATTCTTTGCATGGGTGAGTTCATCCCGCGTTGCCATTTCCTTGGCAGACTTCAGTTCACTGAGCTGTTCTTTCTTGCTCGCAAGCTCCTCGCTGGCATCCTTGACACCGATCAGGAAATGCACTCCGTCACTGGCGTGCATCAGCGTCATGCGCAGATACTTCGTTTCCTCCCCGGTGACCAGACGGTACTCAAGGCTGTGCTGCTTCTTATCGGCCAGCATAGCACTCACCTGATCACGAGCCAGAAAAGCCCGCACCTTTTCCGAATCATCCGTGTGGATCAGAACCGTGATGTTCCTCCTCGCAGATTCAAAGAAATCATTTCCGTCCTCCCGGATCTCCAGAGTTCCGTCCAGTTTGTTTACCGTATAGACCGAGTATTCCCCGCTGCTCAGATTGACATAGTAGAAGAGATCGTAATTGGCCGCAAGGCTTTCCGCGATTCCGGTGAACATGTCCCGCTCCTTCGCCAGTGTCGCCGTTTCCTGCGCCTTCAGCCTTACCTCCTCATCCACATTGATCACACCGAGGACAAAATAATCATCGCCGCCCTTT
>Ga0310694_10003552_pt1 | contig 15290 bp, 4 predicted proteins | sample 174DNAGHGhighgp2_FD_203884 | JGI IMG/M metagenome (GOLD analysis project Ga0310694, IMG submission 203884) | Sheep rumen microbial communities from Palmerston North, Manawatu-Wanganui, New Zealand - 1742 DNA GHGhigh gp2 (v2) (version 2) | ecosystem: Host-associated > Mammals > Digestive system >... | reverse complement strand
GCACACAGCCGCAGATGCTGTTGCTGGATGTCGCCATGCCCGACGGTGACGGCATTGACGCTATCAGGCAGTTCCGGGAGTCGTGTCCCGACATGCGGATCCTCATCCTGACCGCCTATGCAGAGTCATCTGTCATCCAGCGTGCCCTCCATAACGGTGCCGAGGGTTATATCCTGAAGAACACCGATACCGATGAGCTCATCAATGGCATCTGTATCGTGGCTGACGGAGAACAGTATATCTGCAAGGAGGCACAGGCTATCCTGTCGAACACCAAGGAGGCTTTGCCAGAACTGACCACCCGCGAGCGGGAGATCCTGCAACTCATCGTCAAAGGATATACCATGAAGGAAATCGCCAAAAGACTCTTCCTCGGGTTTGAGACCGTACACAGTTACACCAAGTCATTACGGCAGAAATTAGGATGCAGCAATACCGCCTCGCTGGTGCGTATTGCCATCGAGCGACACCTTGTTTGATTTTATTAAGTAAAAATATTTAAAAATCCTCTATCTTTTGATACAAGTGTGGGGAAAAGCGTGAGGGAATATTTCCATCTTCTTAGGACTTGGATGAATCTCGTAGGGTATACCTTGACTTCTTGGCATAGTTGTGTTAGTTATATTGGTTTTATGCCTGCAAAGATACGGAAAACATGAATGCAGTTAATGCCTGAACTTCTTGCCATTCAAGATGTAAATACCTGGGCGCAGCAATCGCCATGACCCATCCTCCACCTGTTGACGAGTAGCGACCTTACGCCCCATCATGTCGTAGATACATCCATCTCCTTGGAAGGAGGTTCCCTCAGAAGGATTCTGCTCCTCCTCACCAGGCTGTTCCCCACCCTCCTCGTCATTGTCGAAGATGATAGGTACGAACTCAATGCCACGCATGGACAGCTCACGGGAACCACTACCTGTTGCTCGGTAGTAAATCTTATTATGCAGGACGTAACGGTTATTACGCTGCCAAAGTGACTGTAGAGCATCTGCCTCTTTATAAGGCGTAGCATTGATATAGAATCCCACACCAGTATTATCCTGTTCAGGAGTTGGCGCATGGATGTTACCTGTTGTATTATAATTACCTTCTTTCGTTACGTCACTGACGAACGGCAGTCCTAGAGTATAGACATCATGAGTCGCATCTAGGTCCAACAATTGCTCCAGGTATTCACCAGAGAATACACATCCAAGCTTTTCTGTTTCTGGTTCTGTTCGTGCACTACTTGGCAGGCTCAGTTTTACGCTTCCACTTTCGTCGTTGGTCCTGATGACAACAGGGGTGCCAGCAGGAACGAACTTACCCGCATTATATTTACCTGAGACTTCAGGCACTTTATCCATATTCAGACCCACAGTATTCCATGTTGAGCTGATATATGCATTATATGTCTTGGGATCAGCGTCAGCAGGCAGCAGTACATCGAATGGAGCATAGAAAGTGGTATAGTAATACCCGTCACCACCATTGTTCGTCGCAACCTGTAATCCCATATTGCTAGCTGGTTCCATACACCATTTCACATCATCAATACGGAAACTGCTCTTATAATGCAAATCATATTTATTTGTCTCATTCTGGTCGAAGGTAAGATAATTATCTCCTGATAAGAGAAGCACCACGCCACCACCGATATCTATCAACCTATATGTGGTTGCATCACCTGTTCCCATCTTGTTTTGAATGACGTTCAATCCTTGGGTACCTAAGGTTACATTACTCAAAGTATTATTTGTCAAATTAGAACCAGCAACATAGAAAATTGTTGAAGCGTCATTCTCAGTAGGAGCAATAGGAATATCGCCCCTGGTTGCAGGAGTCTCTGTGAATCCTGCACCTTGACCGTCTTCTCCTGCAAACGTTGTACTAACACCTTGCTTGCTATAGAAATGAATAGGAATACCTCCATCATTTTTTTCTATGTCATGCAGATAACCGCTAGCATAGCGCACCGGGCTAATGCCAGTTATACCAGGCTGAGAGTGCAGACGATAGTAACCTGTACTAAAGTGAACGATATTATCATCGTTATATACTATATTCTGCAAATCAGTAATCTTATAATTACCTTCTCCCTTATCAATTTCAGTCTTGTATAAAGCCTTACCAGTATCGTTTAATCCACCCACATTGCCAGCACCAAGATAGTATGGTTGCAACATGGCAATATCCAGTCCAAATGTCCAGTCTTGTGGAGTGGTGCTGAGTTTTAATGCATTAACATCTTTCTTGATATAAACCTGTGTCTGTTCTTTTGTATTTGCCACAGGGTGAACACGGAAATAACCAGCAACGTCACCAGAAATCAGCTCATAGATTTCATTACCAGAAGTGTAACCTCCTGTTCCTGGTTCGGCAATAGTGATAGGAGTAGTATTTGTTAATGAATTAGAGGTCATCATCATAGTTTGGTCATCATCATTTGACACATTACTATTCTTCACTGTGTACCGGTTATACATCTTAAATCCATAGACATCGCCTACAGGGGTAAAGAGATAGTCATTAGTATAGTGTGTTTCACGTCCTGCTATAGCCGTCAGGCCTTGCGTCTTGGTATATCGAGCCGACTGAGGCACTGAAGCTTCTTGCGTTTCCATGGTGTACCACAGATTCTGGTCTGTGCTTCTCACAAAGTCAAGACCACTGTTTGTCGCCAAAGACTTATCGAATGAATAAACAATATTGATTCTTACGACCTTGTTAATAAGATCTGCATCCGACATCAAGCGTGGTGATTCGTCGTTTAGTTTAATACCCTTATATTTATCATTAAGTGTAGTATTTGCAACACTAATTGTCTTGCTTGACGAATCATAACTATCCCAGACGCCATCAATATAGAACTCATAGGTACAGTTAGGACGATTGAATTCATTAGGCACTTGCAGCAGGTCACCAATACTTACGGCTCCCGCATCAACACTATAGTTATAAGGTGTAGTTGTACTTCCATCATTGACATAGATGGTCTCACCCAACTGATAGGTAGCTCCTGCTGGTGTGCCTGTAGTCAAGTCACGCTGGGTAGTACCATAGATTCTCTTGGTGTCCGGTGTTCCACTTATTGACTCCATATATGGAATATCCACATACTTACTTGGGTCAGCTGCTTCTGTTCCTTCCTTATCTTTCTTTTCTTCTTCTTTCGTACATGTTTTAGAAATGATCAGACGATAGATCAAGTCATGTACGGACAGACCGAAAATGATGAAACTTTCAGGGTCAGTGTCATCGCCTCCTGAAGTCAAACAATTACCCCAGCCTGTAAGTCTTTTTGTAGCATCACCAGTCGTTCCTGTTACCTGAAGAATGCCATAATCGTGACCTGACCTCTTCAGCAGCATAAAAGGAGTAGAATTAGAAGCATCCAAAGAATTGTTAAGAGTTCCAGAATTGTATATGTATTTTCCAGAATTCTTATGCTTAATCTTAAGGTTATAGGGGTCATCATTGCCTTCAAACAGCCATACATTCTTTACATCACCAGAAAGGGGCTTGCTTCCTCCGTCGTCAATGCCCATGCCATCCTCAGATGCCATCATATTGTCATCATACCAAATGATATTGTAGGGCAATCCACCTTCAATGTTCATAGAAGCATCAACTGATGACGGGTCTCGAGCGACGTGACCTGTTCCAGTCGCATTACGCTTGTTAGGAATCCTAAATGGTGTCTTGTCCATGCTGTAGTCTCCGTAGCGTACCCAAACTATGTCATCATAGAGACCATTGAGGGTAATCAGTTTTGTTTGCGGAATCACTTCATAAGTGTCAGTTGCATCAATGTGATTAGCAAAACCATAATACTGATAGTCCTCCATATTCAGTAAAGGAGTCTGTGCTGCATCTGGCAGGTAAGGAAGGAAGTTGTGACCTTCTGACTCTGTGGAAGTCTGCATTGCGCTGACAGCAAACTTCTTAGCGTTATTGACAACCTTATAGGTAAAGTTATGTACTACATCATTGTTCACGAGGAGCTGAGACCCAACTCCATCAAAGATGCCCGCCTTCTGTGTAAAGCTCGACTCCGTTGCTGTCGTTGCGGCTACGCTGGTTGTCATATCAGCACCATTGAGGAAAGTATAAGTATAGGAATTCGTACCTGCCACAGCCAGCGCATAGCCCCCGCTAGTGTGAGAAAGTAAAGCAAAGCGGTCAGCACCGTTGTTTTCATTAGGCACCTTGATACCTACAGCCATCGGACTGGGTTCTGTTGTTGGGTTGTCCGTATAATTGGCATTGCGATTGAAAATCTGCACGTCATACGGATCTGGAGCTTCGTAATAGTCGGAAGAAGGATCTGTAGGCGCTGCCAAGAACTTCCACTGCCACTTCTTGTCGTCTTCATCAACTGTAGCAGGTTTAGTAGGAGTTACATCATCTGAATAGAGATAAACACCAGTACCTTGCGAAGCACCTTCAGTCTCGTAGACAACGGTACCACTACTTTGCAAATCCTTACTCGCTAACTTAACAGTAAACCACTTACCCTCCAATATCTTGTCGGCATCGTGGTCGGCATCTGCATCGTAGTCGTAACGTACATATACATTACCATCGGTCAAGGTTTCTGCCGCTAACGCGCCTTCGATTCTCTTTTCCAAAAGACCCTTGGTCACAGTGACTTTCTTGTATGTAAAGCTGCTTTTGCCTATTCTATAATAATAAGTACCGACTATGGGCAGCAGGTTCACCTGACTGTTCATTATATCTACGGTTGTAGCTGTTTTCTTGAACTCTGCTGATGCAGCCTTCCACTCTTCCTCGCTACTTGCCTCTGCTACTCCTGACTCTGCAAATCCTGTATAGAACGTAAAGTCCTTAGCCAGCGGGCTCTTGAAATGCTCAGTAACGGCAGGATACTCGTCTCCGGCTCTCTTGTATCTCAGTGATTCTTTGCCCTCATTGTCGATGATATGATATTCAAGACGCTTCGCGTGCACAAAAAAGGTGGTCTGCGAACCCATTGACTCGTTGTCGTCTGCCGATGCCTTGGGATGGTCAACAGGGTCTTCGAGAGTGGTATACCAAGGACTGTTACCATCAAGGTCCACACGCTTGGTATGATCAAAGCGCGGCATCAGCTGCATGTTGCCGTTCGCATCAGAGACAGCCATAAACGTCTGATTGGATATCGTCAGGTTAGTGTGGTCATAGCCCTCGCTGCCAGTATTGGTCATAGGATCCCATCCCGTATAATTGTATCCTGCTACCAAGGTGACATCCGTAGTACCACCAGCATAACCGCCTATCAGGACACCGTTGTCCAAACGGGTGGAAGTCTGGTGACTGGACAGATATCTACCATCGGCAGTTCCGTCGTTTTTGTTCTTCAACTGTATCTGAAGGTTATAGGGGTCAAAGCCATCTTTCCCTTTATCGTGGTAATACTTCTTAGTTTCGGCTTCCGTCCAAGGTTCACCAGTACCGCCTGCTACTGAAGCATACTTGATACCCATCTCCTTGTCGATATTCTGATTGGGTTTAACATACCATAAACAATTGCCTATCCAATGATTGTCTTCACCAGTAACAATATCATCATTACCCGATTTATTTTTCGGATTCAGAATCAAATCATACACATTACCGCCCTCGGGGTTGGTATGCTCAATGATAGGTTTTGTAATATAGCTGCTGCCTTCTGCTGATTTATTTTCGGCCTTGTAGAAACGACCGTGTTGCACCATCAAGAACTCTGAGGCAGTTTCCGTTCCCGTGCTGTAATCGTATGAATAACTCTTAGCATACTCTTCCTTTACGGTGTAGATAACATACTGGTCATTGAAGGTGCTACCGCTCTTTACACCTGTAGCGGTAATTGGAGGCAGGTTACCCAAAGAGGTGGAACTATAGCGTTCTCCGTTCACCTTAATCTGATCTCGCTCCGCTCCATTCTGCATTCTGAGTGAGTACTTATGGCAACCAGAGGCCTTGGTGGCATTGCTATAGAAATAGTATTTGTCTACCATCGGACTGTCGTATGCTCTCAGGGCGGCCAGTTCGGTATCGCCATAAGGATAGTTTGTTGTAGGCAACGGCAGACGCATAATCTCCCATCCATGGAGGTCGAGCAAGACGAGCACAGGGGGAATGTCGGCACTCTCTATATCGAAGGTACCATTACCCATTTCGAAGGTCTGATACCAGTGTTCCAACAGCTCTGCCACTTTTTTCTCATGTCCGTTCGATTTGTCGTTGTACCCGTTCCATCGGGTAGCATTGGCATAAGCACTGTAGCTGTGCCAGCCCCTATCCTCAAGCGTTGTTCTGTATGAAGCAGGTTCATTAGGCACCAGCCAAGTGCTTTTATCCTCGCTATAGGCATCAGTACTCTTATCTAATCTAAGCACATGCAACTTTACCATGTTGTAGGTTTTCCAGTACTGTTCCAACGATGTTACTCTGCGACGTTCATTCTCGCCAGTTCCTGTCGTGTTACCATCACCGTCTAAATCGGCTACTACTGGATTGGTAGTCATCAGTTTGTATGCTCCCTGGCTTCCCAAAATCATATATTCCGTAGGATCAGTAGAAGCGATACCTGGCAGGGCTCCACCTGTGACGATACGTTCCTGCTTGGGTTTTTCTGTGTCCTGATTGAAATGCACAGCGTAAGTCTGCAGATAGGTGGGATGATCGACGCTAGTATTACCTTTATTATAAGTTATGGTACTTCTGGAGTGTATCTTCACGTGATATGGGTCGTTGTTGGAACTGTTGAAGTACCACACCCAGCGGGGACGTGTGTTGGCGCCACCAGCCATCTGCTCATCTTTCATGGTCTGGCTGTAGATATTCAGGTTACCGTCACCATTGGTATAAGGATATACTGCCTGTAACTTACCAGATGTTAACTTATCATTACCATCCTCCAAGAAATAGCCTTCAGCGAAGGGTTCGAGAAATTTCAGCGTATATTGATTAGTATTACCAAACTTCACAATATCATTTACGTCGTAAGTGACGTAGATATCGGTATAGAATGGCTTGCTGACTGTGACTAAATAGTATGTATCACTTATCTTGTAATAGTGACTACCTGTTGTTCCCAGCTTCTTTGCCTTGGTTATAATATCCTCTGTTGTAGTTGCATCATCATGTCTATGATTCTCATCCGCAGCAGCATAAGCTTCTGCGGTGCTAGATGTTGGTCCGGTGATTGTGGCGTCAAGGCCATAGATAGAGGTTAGTTCTGTAGCAGAAGGATTCACCGTCCATTCATCACCACTCTTAGTAATATTCTCTTTGTCGTAGAAATGGTACTTTGCCACCAAAGGGCTCTGATAGTCACCAGGCAATGCAAGGTCAGGGCTCTGGCTAGTCAGTGTCAGCAATTCGTGTTTGGACTTATCTATCAGGTGATAAGTATAACCAATAGTCTGTTCCAGTCGGAACTTCAGCACATCGCTGACGACGGTATAGTGTGCATTATCGTATATCTTAACAGTATTTTCCACAGGGCGACCGATGTTGTAATAGGTTGTGCTTGCATCTATATCATCATTGCCAGTAGCCACCATTACCTGATAGACACCACTTTGTAGGGCACTCTTGGCGATAAAGCGTTGCGCAGCGGCTCTATCCGTTCCGAAAGTGAGTGCTACATCATTACCTAAAGCAGTTGCTAGCATCACCCAAGCACCATTCTCTCTTGACTCAGAAGATGTATTACCATTGTCGTCATAAACTGTAATGGATGTTGAGCCTGAGATGCCTTTAGCTATTCTTGCCCCTAAGTTGTCAATGAGCATAGCGTAGGGGTCACGGTTCCTCAGCTTCCACAGGTAGTTTTTATCTTGCAGTTCTGCAGGGGTAGGAGCTGTCTTACTCTTTATGGAGCCACCATCACTACTATCATAATAGATATACTCACCATTCAGTACAACGTTGAACTCCTGATCCTGATTCAGCATAATAGGTTTAGTCACAAGACCAGCGGTGGTATAGGTGACGTAGATGTCATGCGCTACCGGAGGTGTTTCAGTGACTTCGTGACCTACCAAAGTTGCACGTCCTGCGCCATCCGTATATGTGTCGTAGAACGTCACCGTCTCTCCCAGTAGGAACGGGCTGACGATTATGCTTGGAATGCTTGCCAGCGACAGTTTCGAGAAGATGGTCTGCTCGGCAGAAGCTTTCACAGCAATACGACCAGACTTATCTACGATGTTATAGGTATAAGTGAATTGGGGCAAATCCAGCACCTTCACTCGGGTAGAGTTGGACGTACTGTATGTGACTTCACTTGGTGTAAAGGACAAAGACGTCGTACCCTGAGTAATGGTTATGACAGAAGGTGAACCTGATGATTTAGTTTTACCTTCATTATCTGTATATTCCTGAATGGTCACCGTCATCGTTTTGTTGGCACCGCTTGTGTTCTCTGCCAAGAACACAGCAACAGTTGCAGTAGTGCCCGTTTCAGGATATACATAACCAGTACGTGGATTAACCGAAACAATCTGACTGGCATCCGTTCCACCGACAGTAATCTTGTAGTATTTACCGCCGTCTAATCCATTGATATTGAACATGATGGTTTGGGCATCTTTTCCCGCACTTTGGTCCAGATTAAAGTGGTATGTAACATCTGCGCTCACATGTCCAGCATCCCAGTACCAATGACCTGTGCCTTTATACTCATGCAGCAAAAAACTGCCAGTCGTCGCATCGTCCGGCATATCCCATGATTCATGAGTACTCAGAGCGACATATCTATTTGCTGAAGCATCTTCTGTACCTTTACGGTAAAGCACCTTCAGCTCGTAGGGGTCACCGACAAAGGCAAACTCACTCTCTTTCACATACTCTCCATTAGCACCGTTGTTCTTATAGACACCGGAGTTATTCTTTATCTTTCTACCATATTCCTGGGTACTTCCTTCATCGGTCAACTCATACCAAGTTGCTGTGGTATAGCTGGCTGATGGCGACAGGAACTTCGGGGCGGAAGCAGACACTTTATAGCCCACATAGACCTGATAGCCCTCCGTCGGGTCCTCTACAGCCTGAGAGAAATGGGTAATCTCCTGAGTGCAAGCTGCATCCTTGTAGAACTTACCGTTGAATTCAATATACTTACGCTTCAGCGCATCGGGCAGATATTGGGTCTCGATGGGGTCATTTTCTACTGTATATTGGCTGACCTGGTCTGTTACCGAGATGATATGAGCATCCGTTGCTTCAGTTTTATAGAACGGTGTTGTGACCTTAAAGGTGACTTTCTTGATAGGATAGATTCCTTCAATAGAAAGGTTATTAGTCGCTTCGCCCGATGTAATCACCAGATTGTTACAGTTGTTCGCCTCCTTTAGATAATTCGGCGCGTCCGGAGTGTTGCCTGAGCCGTCAATCGTTCTGGTTCCCATAAACACATAGCCTGTGGACTTAGAGTTGTTAAGCAGAGCAAAAGAATTCCATAGCGTACCATTTTGACCATGATAGTATCCGTTCCTGGCGTCCCAACCATTGTGTTCACCGGGATCGCATTCTACCAAATTCGTCGGATTGTCGGGCAGACTGGAGTTGTGGGTGTAGTTATAATGCCTGTGCTCATCACTTGCGAAGTAAGTATTGGCAGTACCATTGGAAAACAGGCTGCCTTCTTTGTAGAACTTATATACAAACTCGTTGCTGTTATCGTTCTTTTCTATGTAAGTCGTATCTTTGGCATAGGCTGTTCGAATGATGATGTTGTAGGGGTCATTACCAATAAACTCAAACATGAAGTGGAACTTAGAACCCGTTATTGCCTGTTTGTTTTTGTTATCACCACTGCTCCAATAAGGACTGACACTGGTACCCGTCACATCCACCTTCATGAAATCCTCGCTGGACAACATTTCCGGGTCGACCTTGGTCTTAGGCAGAACTGCAGGACGGTTGTTACGGCCTCGGTTGTAAGCCATAAAGCCTTTTTCCTTCACAGTACTTTTGTCATAGCCTATTGTATTGATGTTATATTTGACAGAACCGTCGAGCTTGGCAATAGTGTTGGAAGTGTTGTATGTGTAAACGACATAGTATTCAGCTGTACCAGCGGGAAGCGTCGTGCCTTCGGTAACAGCACTCGCACCTCCATTAATGGTGTAGTAGTACGCCTTGTTTTGGTTATTCGTAGCATCGAAGAGTTTTACAGCATTATCACTCTTAGTGACATCCGATTCTGCGTAATACGTGAACCCTGTAGCCAGCGGACTCTTATATTGTGCCGGCAACTCCAATTGAGACTTACCCTTCACAGTAACCTTGAATGCCTCCAGACGTTTTCCGGAGATTTCCGCCTTCATGTGGTAGATGCTGTTGTCAATTGGCAACGTCAGGATGTGGTAGGTCACATCTGTGGCCCACGCCTCATTCACCACGCCGCTCAAAAGCAGGAGGGTCAGCAGGAATGTGAACACTCTATAATGTAGTCTCTTTATCGTTAGCATATGTAGTCGTTTTCTATTTTCTATTTTTACATCTTACTTCTTACATCAGACATCTTACCTCTTCTCACCATTGCTCGGTGAATCTGGCGATATCCACCTTGAGGTCGAACTCAGTGATAGTGAAGGTGTAGGTATAGCTGTAGCCCGGCTGCCAGTTGGTAGGAACTGTGGCAGTGAGCGTTTGATTATCCTTTGCTTCACCCCACTCTGTCCAAGAGGCATTAACCTCGATTCCACCTGTCCAATCTTGGGGAATGACGAGGAAGGGACCACCGATGAGCTGGGCTTCGGGGTCTGTAGTAAACGAAGCACCTGGGCTATAGCTTGCCACCAGATCAGTAGCAGAGCCTGTTAACGTCCAAGTTGTGGTGGTACCGTTAAATGTGCACGAGCCATTGTTTTTCAGCGTCTTGAAGGTGATGCTGTTGATGGTGATATTGGGGTGCAACGCTGCCAAATTGAAATAGATACGGGCAAAGGGGTGCTTGAAGGTCATCGTGACACCCGTCGTTCCCTGTCCAGCCTTGTTCTGAGCAGGTGTATAGGCATATATCAGTTCTTTCGTATTATCCGTATTATTGGTGAAAGCTACAGGCAGAGCAGAGCACACGATACGGGGGCAATCCTCGGAATAGCCGTCAAGGTTTTCCGGATCAGCATACGGCGTAGAGTCGAATGTGCAACAGGTGTTCGTCAATTCCTTTGGCGAATGAGCAAAGAAATTGAGTGAGCCGCTGGCAGGCCAATAGTGCTTGCCGTCATCAAACGACCACTGACTGTCGGCATAGCTAACAGTAGAGCCATCGATATATTTTGTGGTCTCACCATCGACATACACATAGGTCTTAAAACCTGCGTCCTGTAAAGCTTCAACATTGTCATACGTGGTAGCACGCATCCCCTCCATCATGTTCCACACATTGGCATTGAGTTTGATCTCCTGGTTTTCGGGGGTGGGGTTTGGGGTGGGATTAGGTGCGGGGGGGGCGAGCTCCTCGCTACTGCTACCACCACCGGAGCATGCCGTCAACAGGCATGTTAATGCCAGCAGGACATACGAAATATATCTAGTTTGAAAAGTTTTTTGACTCATAACATGCAAAGATAAGGCTTTTTGGTGAATTCTCCAAACATTTTCATGATTTTTATATAAAATAGGTACGCACGGGTGTGCGCATATAGGATGCCTCCTATCTCAGTAAATTCACTGAATTTGCTATCGTAGGATATTCCACAGATACATTGACGCTCCCTTTTTAAGAGTCGCCTACGGCGAGAAATTTTACAAAATTAACGATGGTATGGGATGTACCTGCCTTCGGCAGTATCCATGTTGTTTCATAAGTCCCGTTGCTCAAGCAAGCCTTGGCACTGTTCCTCCTAAAACACCATGCATCATCTCTTCGATGATGTTACATCCCAAACCATCTCAAAAAATTTATCAAGGCTACGCCACTCCAAAAGATGTCGGAGGGAAAAGAGGCTTCATACAGTAAGAAAAGAGGCTTTATTCGGTAAGAAAAGAGGCTTCAATTGGTAACTGATTTCATAGAAATTTTTAAGGAATTTCAAAAAAGCTACTCCCCTACTCCCTTTTTCTTCTGAAATGCCGATGTACAGGGTGTTTCACGACGGGAGTAGTTTGCCAACTAGTCCCGTACTACTCCTTTTTCCGCTTGAACTGCACCCCCTTGTTTTTTTAAAGCAAAGACAGAGGCTGAGGTGAGTAGATGACGAAAAAAGGGAGTAGTATGGGAGATGTTTAGCCAACTGATCCCGTGCCTTGCGCCCTTTATTCATCGGGCTTTGAGCCATATGAGGGGAGAAGGGGAGTAGTTCTTGGGACTGTTCCTCTGTGAGCCGCACCTCACATGGGGACAGTCCCCGTGTGAGACGAGCAAGTGACAGAAGGTATTCCTTTGTTTACCCTGTGTTGCGAAATAAAAAACCTCGTTAGGAATCATCCCAACGAGGTTATATTTGTAATCTTTGATCTTAAAGGGGAAGTCCCTTTGTAAGATTTGAAAGATTGGGCTTAATTTGCAGCTGCCTGATTAATATTAATGACAGTAGTCGAGGTTGCTGTTCCAGATTCACTGAAGGTGATAGTAGCAGGAACAGAACTTTGAGTTGAATTTGCAGCCAAGGTCACCTTAATCCTTGCAACACCAGAAGCAGGCGTTGTAGCGAGGGCAGAACCAGCATTATCTACGATTGACAAACTTGACAGATTACCAGGTGTTGTTAGGGTTGCACCAAGTGTACTTCCAGATGTCAGTCCGCTTACGTAAATGTAATATGTACCAGCAGCGTCTGCAGCCTCGTTGAATGTATAAGTGCCACCCTTCACGACATTGCCCAATATATTTGTACCACCGTCATCCCAACCGTCAACAGTAACGTCAACGAACTTAATCTCAGCACCCTCGAGAATTGGGTCAAGGTCGGTGTCGGTGTCTTGGTTATCAGGATAGTAGCCACCACCTGCGAGGTCCACGGTAAAGGTGTACTTAAAGCCTGGAGCCAAATTCATTTTAGGCAAAGGCCACATAGCTGTTACATACTTGTCTTCAGCACCTACAATATAAGCATCATTAGTTGGATTCTGAATCTTAATTTGAGCAGAAATAAAGGAACCATTAAAAGGAGAGCCAGGTGTATCACCATCATGTGCTGTAGTTCCACTATAAACATCTAGTGCTAAGAACGACTGCGGAATAAGAATCATCTCATTGTCAGTAGTTACAATAGCCTTAGCTGCTGTTGTGCCATTCAGTACGTTATACGAGGCTTCAGATTTCATCGTCAAAGAATATGACACATTCTGAGAACCTGTTCGTGACCAATCAGCAAACAAAAGATTTCCAGCATCTTGTGTATCAGTGTTAGTTCCTGTATTTCCACCTGAATATGTGAATGTACCACTGCCATATAGATTACCAATAGCAACATCACCAACAGTGAACTTCAAATTAGGGTTGGTATTCTTAACCATAAGAATAACCTTAGACTCTGCGTGGCGGAAGTTGATGGACACACCAGTAGCACCTTTATCAGCCTTCGTCTTATTGTTCGTATTAGCAAACACCAAATCGCCCTGTCCCGCAGCAGATGTAGCAGATGATAATGCGGTTGGTATTACTTCAAATACCTTTGTCGTAGCAGAATGTGTCACCTCTGATGGAATGCTGGCTGACCATGCATAAAAGTTCAGAGCACCTGCAGAGGGCCAATAGTACTTGTTTTCTGAGGTGTATGAAGAAGTGGCAGCATTCCATGAGAATTGGGTCTCAGGGAAATAATTTGCTCCTTCTGCACCTTCACCATTGTATACATTGGAAAAAACCTTGAAGCCAAGGGTCTTTAAACCATAGGTTCCATTATTAGCATCAACATCTGCTGCACGCATCTGACCTCCTACTAAGGTACGGAAGCTAATCGCATTAGACTCAGCGAGTTTCTCATTAACCGCTGTTGTCTCATCATTTGCACAAGCAGCGAAGCCTAAGGCTGCCACTGCAAGGATTAATAGATTGTTCTTTTTCATTTTCATAATCTAAACGTTTTTGTTATTATTACTTTTTTGTCTCTCTAAAATATATTGTGTAGTAGTTGTTTTCCATTACATCCCCACGTCAATCTCGATGCCCTGCCAGCCATCGATGGTGGGCTGGAAACCAGAGCCGTTGACAATCGGTTTGGGGATGGGCAGCTCATCGAGTCTGATGTTAATCTCCTCCGCATCCTCCGGGTTTTGCGACCAGTCGTGCATCTGATCCGTCACATCCACAGTATGGTACCACTTGCTATTGTCAGCGAGGACGGCATAGATGGTGAGCTTATGCGCATTAAACTCTCCCTGGTGCGCCCTCGGACAATGTCCGAAGATGCGGACGTGCATCACGATGGTCGTCTGATTAACGACAGAACCCGTGAACGTCTCCGTTACGAGGCTCTCACCCAGCTCGCCCGATACCATATAGACGGAAGAAGCGAGACCAGAGAGCGCTGCACCAATCTGACTGGTGTACTGCAGGTTCGGTACGTTATGGATAGTGATCTTCACCTCCTTGGTGCGCATCTCCGGCATCATGACGAGGCGTTGCGAGTCATCACCCTTCAGCGTGAACGTCTCACACCCTACCCCACACAGCGGGTCAGGTTCCAGAATGACAGGCTCCTCCTCCGTGCCTGCTGCCCTCGGCATACTGACACCACGTGTAAACGACGCCATCTGGGTTCCCTCCTCCACACTGGACAGACGGGTGTACGCCTCCAGCAAATAGGGATTGTCCATCCCCTGATAGCGTATCGCCTCCGTGTCATAGTTGTAAGCTACCGCACGATAGTCAGCATTGATCAGTCGTGCCGTGCCCCCCTCATGACCTACGAAGTCATAACGTTCGGGTTCACCTGTCGTCTGGTCTGCCTTGTAGAATAATACTGTCATTCCAGAAGGTTGCATCTCAGGAGCCATCTGCCAGTCGAAAGCCACATTCAGGTTCGTCACGTGACTATGGTCGTAACACAGGTCACGGAGGTCTGCCTCACATGAGCAGAGCATCATGGCGCAGCATAATGCTGCCAAAGCAGGACGCCACCTCATCGTGAGCCTCCTCTCTGCATCTTAGGGCATCCGCCACAGACATGCCATACGAGCGACACCTCCAGCTTGGTAGGTCCCACATAATGGCGCACTTTGTCGGCAGTCCATACGTTATGGCGGTAGCTGTCATCGCTGACCTCGTACTTCTTGTACTTTCCCCCGACATAACCGAGTCCGATGACGAAGTCGAAGCTGAAGTAACGACTGACAGGCAGCGAGTAGCCACAAGTGACACCTGC
>Ga0310694_10003551_pt1 | contig 15291 bp, 8 predicted proteins | sample 174DNAGHGhighgp2_FD_203884 | JGI IMG/M metagenome (GOLD analysis project Ga0310694, IMG submission 203884) | Sheep rumen microbial communities from Palmerston North, Manawatu-Wanganui, New Zealand - 1742 DNA GHGhigh gp2 (v2) (version 2) | ecosystem: Host-associated > Mammals > Digestive system >... | reverse complement strand
AGCGAGCTCAGGAAGACCCCGAGCTTTTCGACCACAAGATAGTACACGGGCTCGGTCGTATCGCGCCAGAAGCGCTCAAAGAGGTAGGTGCCGAAGGTGCCCGTCGCCAAAAGCGACCAGACCGCCGCCGCCCGGTCGGAGGCCGGGAAGCGGTCGAAGAAGTATTTTGCCATGTAGAAGACCGTGATGGCCGGGATGGCGGTGAAGGTGCTGAAGAAGGTCTGGGAATCGTCCACACGCCAGACGGTGAAGGGAGCCATCTTCCATCTGGTGAGTACATAGCTGGCCCCGACAGACAGGACGCTCATGATGATGAGCAGCGTGAGCGTCTCCGGGTTCATCCGCTCCTTCTTCATGACCTTCTCCACATAGAAGCCGCAGAGGCTGTAGACCACATAGTTCTGACTTGTGAAGAAGAGGAAGTCCGGGCTGTGGTAGCTCCTGCCGCCGAACAGGAAGTGATCCGTCACCGCAAGAAGCTGTGTCGCGATGAAAAGTCCCACAAGCCACAGATAATCCCGCTCGCGCATGGTCCTGGCAAGCTTGCGGATGAAGGGCAGCGTCAGCAGGAACGCGAGATAGGCATAGAGATACCAGAGCGGCGTGCGGATGGAGCCGGAATAGAAGCGGAACAGGAAGCCGTTCACGGAGTAATCGGACCGGCCGCTGTAATACTGGATATAGTTGATAACCGACACGACCAGCAGGATCAGCGCGAAGCGCCGCACGCGGTGGGTCAGGATGCGCTTCCAGCTCTCCTCCCGCCCCAGCAGCAGCGCGCCGGAGCACATGAAGAACAGCGGCACCGCGATCTTGTCAAAGATGGAAAAGCAGGTGTAGAAGAAGTGCTGCGGCATATCCAGCACCCGGTTATAGAGCTCAAAGCCGCTGACGGTGTGGTTCCAGAGCACGAGGAAGATGGCCAGCACCTTCAGAACATCCAGATAGGTTTTCGGCTTTGCGGGCACGGGGATATAGCGGGTCAAAAAGTTCAGGAATTTTCCGTTATCCAACTTCCTCACCTCCTCTGCGGTTTTGTCCGCCGGCTCCTCCTCGGGTACGGCTTCCTCCGTCTCCGGGAAAGACTCCTGCGCGTCCGGGATGTTTTCGTCGCTCTCATCGGGCGTCAGGTCCACCCATATCACGTTTTCAGGTTTTTTGGACTCTGCGACCCGGGCGACGCGCTTTTTCGGCGTCACCGGGAGCATCTCCGCTTTTTTCTCCCAGTGATCCATGAAAAGGATCCAGGGGAAGATCACCGCCGCCGAGGCCACCATGGGGAAGCCGTAGCGCTCCTCGCCGTTGACATGGCTGAAAAACAGGCCGATGAACAGCAGCAGTACGGGGATCAGCCCCATAAAGCCCATTTTGGATTTTCGCCGGGAAGTATAGCCCAGCGCCGCCAAAAAGAGCCACATGTAAAGCCCGGTGCCGATGAGCAGGCGCAGCACGGGGATCTTGAGCCAGCTGACCCAGTAAATCTCCGCGTCCCAATAGTTCTTGTTGATGTACTGCGCGTGGATGAAGTCCTCGTCCCGGTACATGTACACGCGCATCTTCACCTTGTCATACCAGGGGTTCATGTGTTCAAAGGTGCCCATCAGAAATGCGCGCACGAAAACCTCCGGATGGCGCAGCATCATCTTCCGGTACAGAGCCCAGAATGCCGCGTGATCCTCCTTCGTGCCGTGGAAGGTGCCCTTCACGGGGTCGGAGATCATGGGCGTATAGTCCCGGATGATCTTCTCATAATCGAGCGTCCCGTTGACGATCTCGATCTCCTCTTCTGTCATCTCCTTCTGATAGGTGCGGCAGTAGAGGGCCACCTGCTGCAGCTGCAGGCTGTAGTTTTCGTTCTCCCGCTCCGGCTGTATGCCGAGCTGCGGATAGAGGACCTGGTTGCCGTACACGTAAAGCCCGACCAGCACCGCAAGGCAGGCGAGATACGGCAAAAACGCTCTGCGCCAATGGACGACGAGCAGCACCGCGGCGCTCACTGCCGCGATCACGAAGGTGGCCTTGCGGGTATAGGTGAGAAGCAGCGCGGCAAGGCAGAGAAGCAGCGCGTTTCTGAACGAATGCTTCTCCTCCCTGAGGCAGCGCAGGTATTGGAGGAAGAAGAGCAGATAGCAGCCGGTGTGCAGCACGTCCTTCATCACGAGCTGGGCGGCATTCTGCCAGGTGGGCAGGATGCCGAAGAAGGCAATGATGCCCCAGTACCAGCCCCTGGAGCGGGTGTTGTTGTACCCCGCCACGGCTGCAAGCGCCATGGCGCAGGCGTTGACCAGCGCCTGGACAAAGGCGCACAGGAAGAGGCCCAGGCTCTCGTCCCCGACGGACAGGCCGTACTTGTACAGTGCCCCGTACAGCGCGGTGGTGAGGATCGGGTGGGAGGCGTTGATGGGCTCCAGGCCGAGCCAGGAGCGGATCTGCCGTATCGTGTCATAGACGTTGGAGCCGGGATAGCAGAAGATCATCCCCGGCAGCCAGCAGGCGAGGATCACGGCAAAGGCCAGGAAAAAGCGCCGCAGATTATCCCTGCGCCCGACGGGCCCGAGCTCGGCTGTGCGCACCCGCTTGCGCTCGCACAGCAGATAGAGGTACTCCGTCGCCGCTCCGGTGAGCAGCGCAAAGCCCAGCAGCACCATCACGTTGCCGATAAGGCCCACCGGCAGGAACATTTCCCGCAGCTCCGTGTGCTCCAGGGCGAGGGTGATGAGCATATTGAAGCCCGTGAGCAGGCCGACAACGGTGCCGGCCGGGTGGGCGCTCCGGTCGAGATGGAGCAGGACCGTGAAGAAAAGCCACAGCAGCACCGCCAGCGCAAAGCTCAGGGGCGTCAGGGAATCGAGCAGCAGCCGCGCCTTTTCCCCGCCGTAATACTGCGAAATGTCCGGCATGGAGCGTACAAAGCGAAACACGCTGATGCTCAGCGCGCTCAGAAGCGCCGCCGGAAGAGCAAGAGCACACAGGGTCATATCCAGCTCGGCCGTATAGCGGCTGCCGACGCGCACGCGCCTGACCATGCCGTCCGGCGCGGGGGCCGGGCCTGCAGAGAAGGAGCCCGCAGAGAAGGAACCGGCGTCGGGCGCCTCGTCCGGGCTGATGCCGAGCTTTGCCCGCAGGTCAAAGCGGGGGCTTTTGACCGTGAGCTCCTTCGGTGTTTTCAGAGATCCCGCGTAAATTACCCAGGCCAGATTCATGGGCGCCGCCGCGATGAGGGGATAACCGTAGCGGATGTTGCCGTTGACGTGGCTCATAAAAAGCCCCGCCATCAGCGTGAGCGAGGGCAGAAGCCCCAGCACCGCGAGACCGGATTTTTTCCTTATGCCGTATGCCAGCGCGATCAGCAGCGCCCAGGCATAGAGCCCCGTGCCGAGCAGCGTACGCAGGAACGGGACCTCGAGACAGCTGTTCCAGAACTCGTTGAGCGTCCTGTGCATGCCGCTTTTATAGGTGACGGTGAGGAAATCATCTTCCTTGGAGATGTAGACATTGTAGCTGATATCCCGGATCCAGGGGTTGAAGTGCTCGAAGGAGTCCATGATGACCGCCTTGATAAAGAGCAGCGGGTGACGGCGCAGGAGCGTACGGTAAAGCTGCCAGAATTCAGCGTGATCCGTTCCGTCATAGCGGTAGGTGCTCTTCACCGGGTCGGAGATCATGGGGGTATAGTCCTGCACGATTTTGTCAAAATCGAGGGTGGTGTTGACGGTCGCGATCTCCTCGTCCGTCATTTCGTCCTGATAGGTGCGGCAGTAGAGTGCGATCTGCTGGAACTGCATGCTGTAGTTCTCGGTCTCCCACTCCTCGCTGATGCCGAGGTAGGGATAGAGGATGTTGTTGCTGAACCAGAAAAGCACCACGAACACGCCCAGCATCGCAAGATAGGGCAGCAGGAAGGTCCGCCAGTTCCAGAGGGCGGCGGCAAGAATGCAGATCACCGCGAGATAGAAGGTCGCCTTGCGGGTATAGGCCACCAGCACCGCCGTGAGAAAGAGCAGGATCACGTTGCGCCAGCTCTTCTCCCGCGTTCGGAGACAGTTGAGATACACACAGACGAAAACCAGGAAACAGGCCGTGTGCAGCACGTCTTTCAGCAATACCTGCGCCGCGCTCTGCCACACAGGCAGCAGCCCGAAAAAGACGATCGTGACCGCAAACCAGCCCTTGGAGCGGGTGCAGCGCCAGACATAGAGCGCCGCATGCCCCATGGCCGCCGCGAGCAGGAGATCCTGGCACAAAAGGCAGAGAAACAGGGCCTTTTCCTGTCCGCCGATGGCCATGCCCAGCTTATAGATCACGCCGTAAAACACGGTGGTGAGAATAGGGTGGGAGGCGGTGATGGGCTTGAGGCCCAGCCAGCCCATGATCTGATAGCGGGTATCGTTGTGCACGCTGCCGGGATAGCACCAGAACAGCACCGGCAGCCACAAAAGCAGAATGCAGCAGAAGGCGCAGAAAAACAGCAGCGTCTCGTCCGGGCCGTCCCGCTCCCCGGAAAGCCGCGAGAGGCAGATCCGGTAATCAAAGCGAAGGTGAATGAGCTCTATGCAGGCGTAAAGGAGCAGGGCAAAGCCCAGCAGCACCACAGCGTTGCCAATAACGCCGCAGGGCAGAAAGAGCTCCCGCAGCTCGCTGTGCTCCATGGACAGGGACACCACCATGTTGAAGCCCAGAAGCAGCGCAACCACGCCGGCGCTCACATGGCCCCGCGGGCACACATGCAGCACGAAGACATAGAACATCCACAGCCCCGCCGCCAGAACTAGCGTGACCGCCGTGATGCTGTTGAGGAGAAGGCCGGAGAGCTCACCGGAGTAATACTTCCCCACCTCCGCGAAGCTGCGCATATGGCAAAACGCACTGATGCTCAGCGCGCTCAGCAGCGCCGGCAGCACAGCCAGCACGCAAAGCCTCTTTTTCAGGTGCATGTCAAGCTGCCCGATCTGTATCGTTATCCTGCCCTGTATTGCGGACATTCCCTGATCCTCCAGATTACTGATGATAAATGCCGCCGCATGCTTGCCAAGCGCGGCAAAAATGAGTATACTTGCTGTTGCAAAATCAGAATTTTCCATTTACGCAGCGGCTCAGCCTTCAGCTGCGTTGACCCGCTGCTCATTTCCATTTATTCTAAACAGAGGTGAAACACACATGCAGCACCCCGGTCAGTTTGCGATTTTGAAAAAAGCCCTCTCCCTGCCCGGTTACCGGACGCTTCCGCTCTCCGGCGGCTGGGTGCTGAGCCGGCATGAAAAGCTGGAGCTCTTTGCCCTGCCGGAGCATGAGATTTTCCTGCTGGGCATCGCCTGGCAGACTCTGCCGGGAAAGCCCGCCCCCGAGCAGGAGCTCAAAGCCCTTGCCGAGCGGAGCGGCGGCCCGGTCACGGACGAAGCGCTCATGGCGCTGGAGGAGAGCTGGTGCGGACGCTATGTCCTCATCTGCCGCGGGCGCATTTTTACGGATACCTGCGCGCTGCTGCCGGTCTTCCATTCCCCGGCGGGTATCTCCAGCGATCTCACGCTGTTGGCCGAGGTGTCCGGGCTTTCCGCAAAGCTCTATGAGCCCGGCAAGGTCATGAACTGGATGCCCGGCCCCCTGACTCCCTATCCGGGGATACGGCGGGTGATGCCGAGCCAGATCTATTGCATGGAAAGCGGCGAGACGCGCTCCCGCCCGCTCCTCGCGCTCTCTCGCCCGCCGGTTTCCGACGATGAGGAGCGCATCCGCGTCTTCACGGAGATCTTTACAAACTCCCTGCACAACATGCGCGAGCGCCTTTCCGGCCGCAGGATGCTGCTGGCCCTGACAGGGGGCTATGATTCCCGCTCGCTCTTTGCTCTGGCAAAGCACGCGGGGCTTGATTTTGAGGCCTATACCCTCGAGTACGACGGCATCTTCACCGACGATGTGGAGCTTCCGAAGGAGCTCTGCCGCCGAACGAACACGCCCCACCGCTATGTCCACCGGGATCACAGCCGTTATTCGGCCGCGCTGGAGGCGGAGTATCTAAACCACACGGCTGGCCTCATCCGGGACGAGGACCGGCTCTCCTACGCCCACGGGCAATATCAGGAGCTCACGGCCGCCGATGGGGACACGGTGCTGCTCAGGAGCTCAGTCTGGGAGAACGTGATCGAATACTACGGTCATTCCTTTGAGACCGACGGCCCCGGCGTGGGTTTTTACGACTGGTTCTGTGTGCGCCCCGATTCGCCGGAGCAGCGTTCTCTGGAGGAATACTTTGCCTGGCACAGGGCGCATCCCCAGCCGGAGCTTGTGGCAAGCAACATCTTTCTCTGGGAACAGCGCGAGGGCTGCTGGCTCTCCGCCATCGAATCCGGCTTCGACCTTTTGCCGAACGCCGTCACCATCCAGCCCGCCAACTGCCGGCTCCTCGTCTCCATGCTGCTGGAATTTCCCGCGGAGGAGCGCAAAACGAAGTTCCATCAGGCCCGCATCATCCGCTATGCCTGTCCGGCCATTGGGGACGTGCCCTTCGGGAAGGACAGGAAGCCCGATGAGACCGCCCTCACGATCCTTCAGCACAAGCTGCGGCGCCTGGGCTACCGGCTCGAGACCCGCGGCGTGCGCCGCACCCTGGGTCTGTATCTGCGCATGCTGGGCAAAAAGCACCATTGATATAGTTTCCCGCGTGAAGCACCCCGGTTTTCCGGGGTGCTTTTTATGTCATTTTGCGTAGGGCGATTCCAACAGCAGCTGCTCATAGCTGTCATAGAACGCGCCCTCCAGGCTCTCGCCTTTTTCGGCCCGCTCCATTACAGCCGCGAATGCCTCAGTGAAGCGCTCCGCCCCGCGGCGGGAGAGATGGGTGGGATTGATGAAGCAGTCGCTGTCGGAAAAGAGCGTATAGCGCTCCCGCAGGAGGTTGAAATCATACACGGCGCAGCCCTGCTCCTCGCCGAAGTCCCGGAGCCAGCTGTAAAAATCGTCCTCCCCCGTCTGCCGCCAGAGATAGGCGTCCGACACGGGGATCACCACAAGCACCGGCTCCGCTCCGGCGTCGCGGCAGGTCTTGAGCAGTTGGGTGAGCTGCTCGATGTTGTCCGCCCGGTAATCGGCGGAGGAAATGTGGGTCGTGCCCCGGATCGCTTCAGCCTCCTGCGGCGTGAGACGCACGTCCATGCTCTCCTTGGTATAAAAGCCGCGGGCGGCGTAATCCATGGTGCTCCTGCCCCGCAGAAGGGCCACCCCCGCCTGCACGCCGCGCAGCAGCGCGCGGGAAAAGACGTTGACGCAGTCGTTGAAGCTCAGGAAACGGCGCATGTAGTCCAGCCGCTCGCCCCAGGAGTCGAGCCGCGCCACGGCGATCTCGTCCCCCTCGGCGTAGTCGTGAGCGTTGCTGTGGGTCAGGGTATCGTCGGAAATCTCCACATACACCACCCGCAGCGGATTGCGCCCCAGCTCCTTCTGGAGGAAGTAGTTTTTCGCGTACATGGGGAAGACGCCGCCGGAGAGATTGTAGCTGCTGCTGGAAAGACGCGCGTCAAAGACGGCGGGGACAAAACCGTTCCAGGCGTGGGAGGAGCCCAGCATAAGCCGGTCAAGGCTCCCGGCGAGGGAGGCGCGCAGCAGGTTATCCCGGATGGTCAAAGTCTCCGACCCGTAATACAGCTCCAGGCAGGCCCCGGCGAGGATCGCGAAGACCAGCAGAAAGCACAGCGCCGACAGCGCCACCCGCTTAAAACTGCGCATACAGGAATCCGCCTCCTTCCCAGGTGTTCTGGATGCCGAAGCTCACGATCAGGAAGAAAAGCCCCGCCAGCGCCGCCGCCCGCAGGGGCATCGGCCACTTCTCTGTATAGCTTCGCACGGGGCGGCGCCTCTCGATGAGGGAGAAGCAGAAGAGGCAGACGGTGCCCAACACCGCCATGGCGAAGTGCGAGAGCGTGAAGAGGGACGAAAAGTCCAGAAAGGGCAACAGCTTCCGAAGGCTTCCGGGGATCTCATGGTTTGTGAAAATGCGCTTCCAGAGACCGAGACCGTCCGAGAGGGTGCCCACCTCGGGCAGCACCTTGATGAAGGTAACGAGCACGAAGGTGCGCACGGTCTGGAAGGCCCGCCAGAGCCAGGCGTTTTCGTTGATGCGCAGCGCCCTGCGGCAGGCTGCATAGACCGGGTCCAGCCAGAGGCCCAGGATGATGAAAAGCCCGTTTACGAGGCCCCAGGCGATATAGGCCCAGCTTGCCCCGTGCCAGAGGCCGGTTGCCAGCCACACCACCACCAGCGCGATGGAGGCGGGCAGCATGTCACCGAATTTGCGCCCCAGCTTCTCCCGGCTGGCCTTGCCGAGATTGCGGCTCCACCTGGAAATGCCGATGGGATAATATACAAAGCGTTTGAACCAGGCGCCGAGGCTTATGTGCCAGCGCCGCCAGTACTCCGCCACGGATTTGGAGAAATAGGGCCGGTCAAAGTTTTCCGTCAGGCGGATGCCCATGACCTCGCACAGCCCGCACATGATGTCCATATAGCCGGAGAAATCGGCGTAGATCTGCACGCTGTACATGAAAGCGCCCACGAGTGTCGTCAGGCCCGTATAGCGGGGATAATTTCGGAACACATCCGAAACCAGCGGGGCCAGGGCATCGGCGATGACCATTTTCTTGAAAAAGCCCCAGGTCAGGCGCTGCATGCCCCAGGAATAATCGTGATAGGAAAAATCATGCGCCGCGAAGAGCTGGCCGGAGAGCTGCCCGAACTCGCTGATGGGGCCCTGGGTCATCTGGGGGAAAAAGGAGCAGAACAGAAGCGTTTTGCCCCAGCTCTTCTCCGCCTCCACGTTTCCCCAGTACACGTCCAGCAGATACCCGATCATCTGGAAGGTATAGAAGGAGATGCCCAGGGGCGCGATGAGGTTCAGCCTGTCCCGGAGTATGCCCGCGCCGAAAAGGCGCAGCAGGGCGTTTACCTGGTCAAGGAAGAAATTTGCGTATTTGAAGACGCCGAGTACAAGGAGGTTTGCCAGCAGGGCGCAGATCATCAGGCGCTTCCTGCGCTGCTTTGCGCGGGCCTTGCAGGCGTTTTTTTTCTCCTTCTCCAGGGTCTTGCCCTCGCCCCTGAGCCATGCGCGCTGCTCATCGGAGATGTCCTGCATGCCGCGGGCGGCAAAATACACGCTCGTCGCGGTAAAGAGCACATAGAGGATGTACTTTGCCCCGTAAGAGAGATAGAACGCGCAGCTTGCCGTGAGCAGCACGATCCACTGAAAGCGTTTCGGCACAAGAAAATATACAAGCAGCACCGCGCAGATAAAGAGAAAAAACGAAAGGCTTGTAATCGACATGCGCTTCTTACTCTTCTTCCCGGATGGTCTGGATCATTTCCCAGATTTTCTTTGCGCTGTTGAAGTTTTCGTTGCGCATCCACTTGGGGCCGATCTCGATATCGAAGGTATCGCAGATCTCGTTGATCATCTGGATGATGCTCAGCGAATCGAGCACCTTGCCGTCGATGAGATTGTCCTCGGTCTCATAGTCCACGTCGGGGTTGATGTCGGTCAGGATTTCAAGCAGTTCGTCCATTTTTTCCGCTCCTTTTTATTTCATGAGGACCTTGAGCCTCTGTCTGTCCATTTTCCCGTTGGGGCTGAGGGGCATTTTGTCCAGGATCACGACCTTGCGCGGCAGCATGTAGTCCGAGAGCTTTTCCCGCAGGAGGCTTCGGATCTGCTGGCCCGTGAGCGCGCAGCCCTCATTCAGCTCCGCGAAGAGGTAGATCCACTGCTTTTCCGGCCGGTAGAGGCAGCAGCACATCTTGATCTCGTCGAGGGTCGTTGCAACGGCCTCGATTTCCCCGAGCTCTATGCGCCGCCCCATGTGCTTGATCTGAAAGTCCGAGCGGGCGGCAAAGACCAGGTTCCCCTCCGCGTCATAGCGGGCCATGTCCCCGGTTTTGAAGCAGCGCACCTCCCCCTCTCCGAAATCCTTCCTCAGAAAGGCGGCGGCGGTTTTCTCCGGGTCGCGGTAGTATTCGAGGGCCAGGGCCTCGCTCACGATGTACATCTCGCCGATGCGCTCCGGCTCCCGGACGATCTCCTCCCCGTCCAGCAGATAGATCCTGCTGTTGGGCAGGGGCTTTCCCATGGGCAGCACGGCCGCGTCGTCCCAGTCGCCCTTCACCTCGAAGCGGCAGCAGACCCCCGCGAGCTCCGACTGGCCGTAGAGGTTCACGTACTGCACGTCCGGCAGGGCCCGGCGCCACTTGTTGAGATACTTCATGGGCATGACCTCGCCCACGAAAAAGACGCGCCTGAGGTATTCCGGCTTCACGAGGGAGAAGGGATTGAGCTGCGCCACAATGGAAATGGCAGTGGGCACCCAGGAGATGAAGCTTATTTTCTTTAAGTTCATGTACTCCATCAGCTCTGTCGGGAAGGAGAAGAGCTTGGTGGGCAGGATCTCCAGCGTACAGCCGAGCCACAGCATCATATATAGATCTTTCCCCGAGGCGTCAAAGAAGAACGGTGTCTGATTGCCGATCACGTCCGCCGGGTCAAAATCAAATGTCTCGCAATACGCGCGGATATAGCTCAGCTCCGCCCGGTGGCTTTTTAAAATGCCCTTGGGCTTTCCGGTGGAGCCGGAGGTATAGACCATGTACAGCGGATCGTCCCCGCCCGTTTCGGGGATGGCCGCGCCGTCCGCCGCAGCCTGTGCAGGGGTGAGGTAGGCGCCCGTAAAGCTAAGCTCTTCCAGCAGGGCGCGGTTTTCCTCCGTGCCCAGGATCACACGCATGTCGGTCTCGTCCAGGATGGCCTGCTTTTTTTCCGGCTTCATGTCCGGGTCGATGGGCACATAGTAATTGCCGCTGTAGAGCGCGGCAAAGAAAAACGCCGGGGTGAAGACATCCCGCGCCGCGAAGACGCCCACGGCCCGGTTCTTCCCGCCCGTGTCGATCACCGCCCCCAGGCGGGCGGCAAGCGCTGTGAGCTCCCGAAAGCTCAGTCTGCTGTCCTCAAGCGCGCAGGCCGTTTTCTCCGGGAAGCACGCCGCCGTCCTTTCCAACTGTTCCAGAATGTTCCGCATGGCACCGGCCCTCACTTTGCGCGTTTTCTGTCTTTCAGTTCCCGAAAGATTTCCTGATACTTCCGGGAAATGGCCTCCTCGGAATAGTCCGACTCCATGAGCGCCCGCAGCTTTTCCCCTTTCCGCCGCAAAATCGAGGGATCGCGCGTCCAGTCCTCATAAGCGCGGCGGATGGCCGCGAGGAAGCGGTCGTAATGCTCGGCGTCACTGTCATAGTGGTACTTATAGATCAGCTCCTCCGGGATCAGGTTCATGGAGGCGATATCCGGCGTGACGACGCTGCGGCCATAGGAGAAGGCCATGCGTCCGGTGCCGGAATTGGCGGCGCTTTTTGTGTCATAGGGCATGATGAGAAGGTCGGACACATCCATCAGCGGCTGCATCTCGTCATCCGGCACCGTCTCAAAGCGGGTGAAAACGTTTTCAAGGCCCTCCGCCTGCTTTTGAAGGCGCTCGCCGTATTCCGGCGAGGAGGGCTGCCCGCAGATGAGAAAGGCGATATCCCCGAGCTCCTTTGCCGCCCGGAGGATCAGCTCCACATTTTTATAGCGGGAAATCTTGCCCGCGCAGCCCAGGATCATCCGGCCCTTGAAGCGCTTCACCACTTCGTAAATGGGGGCCCCGGGGTTTTCCGGATACGCGCCGATGTAGTTCAGCGGCGGGATCACGCGGATTTTCGCGGCATAATCATCCTTCGGGAAAATTTCCCGCAGATCCTTTTCCGCGTCCTCGTTAAAGGCGACGATCAGCGCGGCCCTCCGGCACAGCTCCCTGTAGAGATCGCGGCTCAAAGCGGGATAGCGCACATTGTGGGGGAAGCGGTTGTGCTTGCAGAAGAGCACCGGCAGTCCCGCCCGGCCGATGCGCATGAGCTGGAGCTTGCGGCGCAGATAGCGCAGCGGCGGCATCCATACGGCTCCGCCGTCGATGTTTTCAAACCAGTTGAGATAGATGGCGTCGTACTGCTTCAGGTCGCCGCGCAGAAGCTCCCCGTCGTAGCCCTCGTGCACCTCCACGCCGAGGCGGCGGAACATCTCCTCATTTTTCAGGATATGCAGGCTTTTGTCATGGGGATTGATATGATAAACGAAAAGCTTCATTTGTTTTTCCTCTTTTCACTTTTTTCCGACGAGGGCCAGAAGCCCCGCTCTCTGTTCCTTCGAGCAGACGATAAGAAGATGCAGCGGCGCGCCCACGGCCGCGCAGGCCCCGGCGCACAGGATGAGCGTGAGCCAGCTGCCCGGCGCCGTGAGTCCCGCGAAGGCGCGGAACAGCAGGGTCAGCACCCCGCACGAGAGGGCGTTTCGCAGGATATCCGGATAAAAGGTCCCGGCGGGGACATGAAGGCAATGTGCCATATAGAGGGGATTGGTCACAAAGTTGATGACGAACATGACCGCCACCGTGGTCCAGGCCACGGCATAGACGCCCATGCCGAAGTATTTGATGAGCACATACATCCCCGCCACGTTCAGAAGCCCGCCGATGATGGTGATGACACATGGGAGCTTCTGTTTGAGGGTGAGGGTATAGATATAGTAAAGCGGCTGCATGGGGCCGCTGGCAATGCTTGTTAAAAAGGTGATGACCGTCAGCACATAGATGACCCGGGTGTCCTGCTCCGGGATCCAGAGCTTGTAAAACGTGAGGCCGAAAGCGGCAAAGCCCGCGAAGATGACGTTTGCGAGCATCCCCGAGACCTTCATGGCAAGCTTCAGCTCCCGGATGACAGCGCCCGTCGCGTCGGAGGCGTAGCTTTTGAGAAAGCGGGGGATAAAGGTCTGGTTGACGATGTAATACACGCCCTGCATGATGGTCTGCATGGTCTTAGCGATGGCGAGCTGGCCCATCTCAAGGTTCGTGAGCATCTGGTTGCAGATGAGAAGGTCGAGACCGTTGTTGAGGATTTCGCCCACCATGTTGAACGAAGCCCAAAAGCCGTTCAAAAGAAGCTGTTTGACGGCTCCGAAGGAGAAATAACGCCGGGAGACACGCAGCTCCGGCAGGAAGCTCCGGCAGATGCCGAGATCCGCCGCGCCCACCAGAAGCGCCGCGGCGAGAATGCCGAGGGCCACATAGAAGGCCCGGGGCGGGAAGAGGGCGTATGCCGCCAGCAGCACCAGCGCCTTGACCACATAGGAGGCGGTTTTGAAAAGCCCCACCAGATCCATGCGGTTGCTGATATACCCGGCACAGCCGAAGACGGAGAAGACCGTCGTCACGCCGAAGCTCACAAAGGTGAAGAAGAAAAGAAGCTTCACGTCCGAAAGCAGCTCCGGCGACACCACCAGGATGGAATCCATGAAGCGGATAAACACCAGGATCCCGCCCAGAATGGCGGCGGAGAGCACCACATCACCCCAGAACACCGAGGCGAAGTAGACGTTTGCTTTGTCAATGTCATTTTTATGATAGGACAGTGCGATATAACGGGCAGCATAGGTATTGAGCGCCATGGTGAGGATCGCGGCGTACTGGGAAAACTCCTTGGCAAGCGTCACAAAGCCGTATGCCTCCGCGCCGATGCTGCGGGTGATATAGGGCGTGAGCACCAGCAGGATCCCGTAGTTGACGACATAGGCCACCCCGGACAGCAGCAGCGTTTTTGCCGCGTGGAGCATCTGTCCCCTTGCGCCGGATTCATCTTTCGCCATTTGCATTCATCTCCTGCCCCTGTCGATTGCCTACACCGCAGGTTCCGGGACGGCGTCGCCCTCCCCTTCTATGATGGCGTGTCCCTTCCCCCGCAGAGTATAGGGGATGGGCACGCGCTTGTTGCAGCCTATTGCCATCGCCAGGAAAAGCGCCAGTATCTTGTAGTCATAGTTGGAGCCCAGGCAGCGCTCCGTCAGGCCGTTGACCATGAGGAAGACCATCACCACAAGCGTGACGAGATAGGCGTCCTCATCCATCTCCTCAATGCGGCGAAAGCTGCGCAGCAGCGCGTAAAAGAAGGCCGCGATGCCGAGAAGTCCGATATTCAGCCACATCTCCATCAGCACATTGTGCGCACCGGAGGTCATGCTGGCCATAAAACCGTCGTGGCGGCGGTTGAAGCCCATGTGGATCATGCTCACGCCGATGGGGTCGCGCCAGAACATGCCGAAGCCGTAACCCGTGAGGGTCTTGTGGTTGGACATGACCTCAATGATCTGCCGCCAGAGGGGGATGCGCCCGGTCAGGGTCGGATCCTTTCCGATGGCATACAGAAAGTCGGAAAACAGGGGCATGAACGTAAGCATGGCGAAGAGGAAGACGATGTTCACCGTCACGTACATAAGCCCGATGGGGAGCCGCCAGCGGCGGTGCAGCAGCGCCGGGATCAGTGAGACTGCCAGCGTCAGGAGCGCGCCGGTGGCGTCCGCCATCAGCAGCACAGCGCCCTGCACCCCCACCAGCACGAGCCAGATCAGCACCCGGCGGTGACGGCGGTGTTCGTTTCGGATCAGCAGGATCGTGATGAGGATGCCGAAGACGCACTCGGTGGCGCAGCCGTTTTTGGTGCCCACGAGGCCGCTGATGGCCCACGGCACCTCCGGGTCGTAGCGATAGTAGGGATAGCGGATGATGAAATACAGGGTCATCACCATAAAGGCTCCCTGAGCGATGGCAATGAGCCGCAGCAGGTTCTCCATGGAGAAATACTCCTGCAGCCAGATGGCAAAGAGCATGGTGACGATCCAGCGCACGCAGGTGATGAGCTCATCGGAGCGGTTGCTTGTCACCAGCATGGACACGACCGTCACCGTGCCCACGAAGAGATACATGGGCACATATTTTCTTTTCAGATTCAAAAGCTCGATCTCGTCCCAGGTCGCTGCGTGGGAGGTGACAATGAGCGCGATTTCGAGGATAAAGGCGGCGTATTCGAAAATCTTGGAAGTTTTCTCCCCGTAGACTTTCACAAACTGTCCCGGGAAGCCCAGGGCAACGAAGATGCAGAACACCACCGCAAGCTCGGTATAGATGTCCCGTTCAAGGTTTCTCCCGCGATTCGTATTCATGCATTCTCCCCCCCTCTCCGGTTCGGGCGGCGCGCATTCAGACGCGGCGTCCGGTCATGATCTTTGTATGCGGATGTACATGCGAAATACCAGCAACCCCAAAAGTGCGCCCACAGTGTTGGCAACTAAGTCCTCGAGGTCGCACTGACCGTTTTGCATCAGAAGCTGCATCGTCTCGATGATGGTCGTCAGCAGCATGCCCAGCGGAAGGACGGCGCTGAATCTGGCCAGGCTCG
>Ga0310694_10003549_pt1 | contig 15297 bp, 10 predicted proteins | sample 174DNAGHGhighgp2_FD_203884 | JGI IMG/M metagenome (GOLD analysis project Ga0310694, IMG submission 203884) | Sheep rumen microbial communities from Palmerston North, Manawatu-Wanganui, New Zealand - 1742 DNA GHGhigh gp2 (v2) (version 2) | ecosystem: Host-associated > Mammals > Digestive system... | reverse complement strand
TCGAATATATGAAAGAGTCGGGACGGCAATGCTATCTGGCTATTGATGAGTTTCAGCAGGTGAGCCACTATGCTGAGATAGGTGCTGACGCATTCATACGCTCAATCATACAGTTTGTTCCCAACGTGCATATCATCTTTTCGGGTAGCCAGCAACACCTGTTGGCCGACATGTTCATGTCGCCAGGGCACCCGTTCTTCAACAGTTCACAAATCATGACGATAGGCACCATCGATGCCAATGTCTACAGAGCGTTTGCCAACAGCTTTTTTGCACATCAAAAGCGAGAGATGTCTGAGGAGGCCTTCGACTATTTGTACGATATGGTTGACGGTCAGACGTGGTATGTGCAAAAAATCCTCAACCGCCTCTACCGCACACCAAAGGGTAAGCTTGACCAAGAAGATGTATTCAGAGCGACCGACAAGATTCTGCATGAACAGGAAATTAACTACCAGTCCAACTACAATCTGCTGACCGACAACCAGGCACAGTTGCTGACTGCCATCGCCTGCGAGGGCAAGGTTAACGCCCCCACATCGCTCGATTTCATCCTCCGTCACCAACTCCCTGCTCCCAGTAGCATCAAAATGGCATTGAAGTCGCTCCAGGACAAAGAGTTCCTGTTCTACGATACCAAACAGGGCTACATAGTTTACGACAGGTTCTTTGGCATGTGGCTTAAGAGGCTGGCGGGTCTGTAGAAGATATTGTATTTAAATTTTTAGCAAGATGATACTTGTAGTAGATGACGATAAAACGATTAGGCTCTCGCTGAAACTCATCCTGGAGCGCAACGCGTATGAGGTGGCCCTGGCCGCAGAGCCGAAGGAGGCAATGCAGATAGTCCGCAACACACCGGCTGTGGAACTGGTGCTGATGGACATGAACTTTTGGAGCAGTGAGAGCCATGAAAGCCCGCTTTCAAATGGCCGAGTCGCGACAAAAACGGGCAAAGCCAGCTACACACGCGCTACTGACGGCGAGGAGGGCCTGACGCTGCTCCGCCAAGTAAAAGTATTCCGCCCCGAGGTGCCGTGTATCCTGATGACGGCCTGGGGCAGCATCGACCTGGCTGTCCAGGGGATGCGGGCCGGTGCCTTCGACTTCATCACCAAGCCGTGGGACAATGGCGTGCTGCTGGAAAGGATTGAGACGGCCATCAAGGTTACCCCACCATCGCCCCCCAAGGGGGGCACTATTATCCATACTCACAAAACTGATGAAGCCCCCTCGGGGGCCGTAGGGGGGGCTTCCCTCTCTGGCATCCTCGCCACCGTGGCCCGCGTGGCTCCCACCAATGCACCTGTCTTGATCACAGGTGAGAGCGGCACGGGCAAGGAGCTCATCGCTGAGGCCATACACCGCCAGAGCCTACGCGCCAACGGGCCGTTTGTCAAGGTGAACCTCGGCGGCATCTCCACGTCGCTCTTCGAGAGCGAGATGTTCGGCCACAAGAAGGGCTCGTTCACCGATGCCAAGGACGACCGCACAGGCCGTTTCGAATTGGCTAAGGGCGGCACCATCTTCCTCGACGAGATTGGCGAGCTGTCGCTGGCCAGCCAGGTGAAGCTGTTGCGGGTGCTGCAGGACCAGACCTACGAGGTGCTGGGCGACAGCCAGACACGCCGAACGGATGTCCGCGTGGTCTGCGCCACCAATGCCGACCTTCGCGCGATGGTCGAGGAGAAGACCTTCCGCGAGGATTTGTTCTACCGTATCAACATCATCAGCCTCCACCTGCCGCCTTTGCGTGAACGGCGTGAGGACATACCACTGCTGGTGGACCATTTCCTGCGCATGGCGTGCGAGGCCAACCATCTGCCGCCAGTCAAAGCCACAGACGAGGCCATCGGCTATCTGCAGACACTTCCGTTCCCGGGCAACATCCGCGAACTGAAGAATCTGGTGGAGAGGACACTGCTGATGAAGCCTCACCCCCAGCCTCTCGCCAAGGGGAGAGGGGAGTGGTCACTTACTGCCACTGACTTCCAAAGCAGCTATTATTCTGCTCATAGTCTGTCTACTCCCCTCCCCCCCGCGAGAGGGGTTGGGGGCGATGCTGGAGGTGTCGGGGCTGTTGCATCCCTTTCCTCCATCGAGCGCAACGCCATTGCCGCCTGTATTGCCAAGCACGGCGGCAACCTCTCGCTCGTGGCCAAGGAACTGGGCATCAGCCGCGGAGCACTGTACCGAAAGATAGAGAAGCACGGACTGTGAAAATGAAGAATGAAGAATTTGCTACCGCCGTATGAAACTGAAGCATTACTTTCTCCTTCTTGCAATGGGCATCGTCTTGTTAGGCGGCATTGCCCTTTTTGCCACCTTTCACTTCAGCGGAGGGGCTAACTACTCCACTCCCCCACAGGGAGGGTCTGAGGGTGGGTATGGGACTTTGTTCTACCTCACCGAGGGGCTCGTAGTCCTGTTACTTGTTTACCTCTGGTACTTCTACCGCAAGACCATCCGCCCGTACGACACACTGATTGGCGGCATGGAACTGGTGAAGGACCTCGACCTGACCACACGTCTGGCACCATCGGGGCAGCACGAGACCGACATCATAGTCCACACATTCAACGAGCTGCTGAAACGGCTGCGCAGCGAGCATCTCAGACTTGAGGAGCAATACACCTTCCTCAACCTCCTTATTGAGGCATCGCCCATGGGTGTCATACAGTGCGACCTCGACGGCCGGTTCACGTCGATGAACCCTGCCGCCCGCGCGATGCTCACGCCCAGCATAGAGAAGGCCTTGCACGCACTGCCCCTTGGCGACAGCACCACCGTGCGCACACCTGGCGAGCCACAGCTCTTCCGCATAAGCCACCTGTCGTTTCCCGACCGCGGCTTCCAGCATCCTTTCTATCTCATCGAGTCGCTCACATCTGAAGTGCGCCTTGCCGAGAAAGCAGCCTACGAGCGCGTCATACGCATGATTGCCCACGAGGTGAACAACAGCGTGGCGGGAATATTGGGAGAGGTAGGTGGAGAGGCTGCCGAGCGACTCACAACCCTCTCGTCCTTTGTCTCACGTTTTGCCGAAATAGTAAAAATTCCGCAGCCACAACTGCAGCTCTGCGACCTCAGCGAGGAGGTGGAGGCTTGCCGCCCTTTCCTCGAAAACCTGTGTTTGTCGGCCAACGTACATGTAGACTTCCGTCTTACCGACGACGCCATCCCCGTACGGCTCGACACCGTGCTCTTCCAGCAGGTGCTCATCAACATAGTGAAAAACGCCATCGAGAGTGAAGAGTTAAAAATGAAAGATGAAAAATTTGCTTCCGCTGCAATAACCGTAATGACCTCTACCCCTGCCACGCTCACCATCACTGACGACGGCCACGGCATACCGCCGTCGGTGGCCGAGCATCTTTTCACACCATTCTTCTCCACCAAGCCCCAGGGCCAGGGACTCGGACTGCTGCTCACACGCGACATACTGACCGCACACCACTGCACATTCAGCCTGCTCACCGACCCCGAAGACCACCTCACACGCTTCACCATACAGTTTCCGAAAATAGGGTGTTCAATATGATGTACAGCCCGACGGCCTGGCAGGTTTTATTTGACGGTCATGCAGATTTTTTCCGTTTGATTTTGCGTACAGGCGAGGAAATTTTGCGTACAGGCGCAAGGTGTTTTGCGTACAGGCAAAAGAGAGATACCCCTACCCTTTCACCCTGCCACCCCTGCTCTCGCACCGAGGAAGGCCCCACCTTTTCCCCACGCAGGAGCCGCATCCTCATAAAGCCAACACCTATGCTTGCTTGAAAGGAGACTCAGCGTTTTTACACTTCCACATCGTTATTACACCGCTTTGCAGTAGGCGACGTGTCTCACGTCGCAACAACCTGCCTGTTGCGGCATAGTGATTATCTGAGGGTGACGGAAGGGCGGGCAGGCGACCTGTGGTCGGGGATGTCGGTGGGCGGAGCACTACATGGTGGAGAAGCGGCACGGATGCAAAGATAAAACACCGGCATCGTTTGAAAAGCGGCACGGATGCAAAGATAAAACGCCGGCGTCGTCTGAAAAACGGCGTCGGCGTTGCTGTTTAAGTTTTCAGGCCCACCCCACGGACAGTCTGCCCGTCCACGGTGGTCCGTAAGAGGGTTTAGAGATTGGGGTTGATCTTGCTCCACTCGCTGATGGGCGGCACAATGTTCAGAGTGACCAGCTCGTCGCGCATCTTGCAGAGGTGCTCGTAGCTTGCGTCGAGCTTGGCGTTCTCCTCGGGCAGACCCTGGGGCACCTCGTACTTGGCACCCTCTGCGGTCATAGTGGTCTTCATGGCCATCATGATGTGGTCGTACTTGTCGGTCTTCACGTATGTGCCCACGGGGAAGCGGAAGGGCTCACCGCCCATGGCAGCGCGAATCATCTCTACCGAGAGATACGAGGGGCTCTGGAACGAGCTGCGTCCGCGCAGCTTGATGATGGCGGCACCACCCTTGGTGACGTCGGTCTTCATCTGCTCCCACTCCTCTGCGGGGAACTCGGGTGTTCCGATGATGTCTGTGAGCTTGCGGTCCTTGATGGTGACGTGGCTTCCGAAGACAGCCATCTGCTCGCCGTGTCCGCCGTATGTGGCGCAGCCCTTTATCTCGCTCTGCAGCACACCGAACTTCTTGGCCAGTGCGCTCTGCAGACGTGTGGTGTCAAGACCGGCCAGTGTGGTGACCTGTCCGGGTTTCAGGCCACTGTAAAGCAGTGTCACCAGACCGGTGAGGTCGGCAGGGTTGAAGATGATGACCACGTGCTTCACGTCGGGGCAGAATTTCTTGATGTTCTGGCCCAGCTCCTCGGCAATCTTGCAGTTGCCGGCCAGCAGGTCTTCGCGTGTCATGCCCTCCTTGCGGGGTGCACCGCCCGACGAGATGATATACTTAGCTCCACGGAAAGCCTCCTCGGCGTCGGTGGTGGCAGTGATGGTAGCCTCGTCGAAGCCGCTCTGGCGCATCTCCTCGGCCACGCCCTCGGGCGAGAACACGTCGTAGAGACAGAGGTTGCTTGTAAGGCCCATCATCAGGGCGCACTGAGCCATGTTAGACCCAATCATGCCGGCTGCGCCGACGATGACCAGTTTGTCGTTTGTCAAAAATGCCATAAAACTTTTGTCTTTTAGTATTAATTATGTAATGATGTTTTTCTTTGCGCCGCAAAGATAGCAAAAAAAAGAGAGACGCGAGCGGGAAAAATGATAAAAACTTATAAAGGGCTACGAATTATCGCAGTTTTTCGTAAAGCGGGTGCCTGGAGTGGCAGTTCTTTGCTAACTGGAAATGGCAATTGTGGCGGGGGATAACATAAATCAAAGAATCGGCACCGTGGGAAAGGTTGTCGCCTATTCGTTTCTGTGTGCGCAAACATTTGTGTACCTTTGCACCCAGTTTTTAGGATAGCAAATGAAGACTTTTGATTTCACGCCGAAGATTGTTTCGGCATTAAGGACGTACGACAAGAAGACGTTCATGACCGACCTCATGGCCGGCATCATTGTGGGCATAGTGGCCCTTCCGCTTGCCATTGCTTTTGCCATTGCCAGTGGCGTGAGCCCTGAGAAGGGCATCATCACTGCCATCGTGGCCGGTTTCATCATCTCGGCCCTCGGCGGCAGCAAAGTGCAGATAGGCGGCCCCACGGGAGCGTTTATAGTCATCATCTCGGGCATCATAGGCCAGTATGGCATGACGGGCCTGACCATAGCCACGCTGATGGCAGGCGTGTTCCTGATACTCTTCGGAGTGCTGCGCCTGGGCACCATCATCAAGTACATCCCCTACCCCATCATAGTGGGTTTCACCAGCGGCATAGCCGTCACCATCTTCACCACTCAGGTGAAGGACTTGCTGGGCATGAGCATCGACGGTACCGTGCCTGGTGATTTTGTCACCAGGTGGATAGCCTATTTCCAGAACCTGCGCCACATAGACCCCTGGAGCACCGCTGTGGGCCTGGTGAGCGTGGCCATCATCGCCACGGCTCCCAAGCTGAGCCGCCGTGTGCCGGGCTCGCTCATTGCCATCATAGTGATGACTGTTGCCGCACTGCTGCTGAAAGAGTATGCCGGGGTGACGACCATCGAGACCATAGGCGACCGCTTCAGCATCAACGGCCAGCTGCCCGGTGCCGTGATGCCCGACCTGTCGTGGGAGACCGTAAAAGGGCTGGTGCCCCCTGCCCTCACCATCGCCGTGCTGGGTGCCATTGAGAGCCTGCTGTCGGCCACCGTAGCCGACGGTGTGATAGGCGACCATCACAATTCGAACACCGAGCTGATAGGCCAGGGCGTGGCCAACCTGGCAGCACCCATCTTCGGAGGCATACCTGCCACGGGAGCCATTGCCCGCACCATGACCAATATAAACAATGGCGGACGCACACCGGTGGCCGGCATAGTACACGCCGTAGTGCTGCTGCTCATCTTCCTGTTTCTCATGCCGCTGGCACAATACATACCCATGGCGTGCCTGGCAGGCGTGCTCGTAGTGGTGAGCTACGGCATGAGCGGATGGCGCTCGTTTGCAGCAATGATGCGCAACCCGAAGAGCGACATCACCGTGCTGCTGCTCACGTTCTTCCTCACCATCATCTTCGACCTCACCGTGGCAATAGAGGTGGGACTCATCTGCGCCTGTCTGCTGTTCATGAGACGCATGAGCGAGACCACAGACGTAAAGGCTGTCTACGACGAGATAGACCTGAACGAAGACGCCGACATGAAACGCGGAAACCTGGAGCACCTCACCATCCCCGAGGGTGTGGAGGTGTACGAGATAAACGGCCCTTACTTCTTCGGCGCCGGCAACAAGTTTGAGGACATCATGTCGCGCTACGGCGACAGGCCGAAGGTGCGCATCATACGCATGAGGAAGGTGCCGTTTATAGACAGCACCGGACTGCACAACCTGGAGAACATGTGTTTGATGAGCCAGCGCGAAGGCATCACCGTGGTGCTGTCGGGCGTCAACGAGAAAGTGGAGGCTGTGCTGCGCCGCAACGGCTTCCCACAGCTGCTGGGCGACGAGAACATCTGCAGCCACATTGACCTCGCTCTGGCAAGGGCAAAGGCCATCAGCGAGTCATAAAGCCCACCATCAGAGCGTGGTTGTAGACATGCTGCTTCAGGTTGTTGACCTTCAGCTGCTGGTAGTCGCCAAGATAGCCGACGGTCAGAACAAGGCGGTTTGAGGCGTTGTACTCCACAGTGAACTGCTGGCGGAAGGTGGGTTGCGAGACAAACGTGGTGGGAACGATGTTGTGGTCGTAGTTTCCGAGCGAGAAGAGCTCGTAGTACGACTGCCCGTAGTTAGGGCTGAAGACCACACCCACCAGTGGCATGTCGGCCTGGTAGCGCAGGTTCACGTGGCCGGCCCTGTTGCCACGGTCCGACCAGCGTATCAGACGGAAGTGGTAGCCGGCAATGACCGACGGCATGACCTGCAAGCCCAGACGGGCGTTGACGGGATTGTTGCTGTTGCGGGTGTTGTAGATGAAGCCCAGCCCGGCAGTGCCCAGTCCGCCGGCTCGCAGCGAGAACGGGCCGCCCAGCCCCAGGTTATAGTAGCGGCCATAATAGAAATTGTACATTGCCTCGATAATGGCATCGTTTTCGGCACGGTCCTTGGCAGTGGAGAAGTGCACCTGGTTCTGAACGAGCGAGGCCCAGCGGTAGGGCCGCAGGGGCTGGCACACAGAGCCTGCACAGCCTACAAGGGACTGGCCCTCTGAGGTGACCTCACGCGTGGTCAGGAAGTTGAGACTGGCCTTGCCAGTGAATTTCTCTTGCGAGAGGTAGGTGTCGAGTATGTCTGTATATCCAAAGCCTACCTGGTATGTGGTCTGCGCCTGCAGCGTGCCTGCAGACATGAGGCAGAACAGAAACGGCAGGGAGTACACGAAATGGCGGAGGGGCGAACGATAATCTTTCATGCTGCAAATTTACGCATTTTCTGCCGAACAGCCAAAGAAAACGCAGAAAACCTTTATTTTGCCTGCCTTGCCACCGCCTGCTGAAGAAATAAGATGCTCACTTTTGGCTGGTTCGTTTTTTTTGTGTAATTTTGCACCGACTTTAGAACACACACCTTTTTCAACAAGATATGGAAGACGACAACAAGATCGCCAAGCAAGACGACAACGAGAACGCCAAGCAGGACGACAACAAGGACGCCAAGCAAGACGGCAACGAGTACGTGAGGCGCATAGCAGAACAGAAATACGAGTTTGGGTTCACCACCGATGTACACACAGAGGTCATAGAGAAGGGGCTCAACGAGGATGTGGTAAGACTCATCTCACAGAAGAAGTGCGAGCCGGAGTGGATGCTCGACTTCCGCCTGAAGGCCTTCCGCTACTGGAAGGAGCAGAGCGAGCCGAAATGGGGTCACGTGCATGTGCCCCCCATCGACTACCAGGCCATAAGCTACTACGCCGACCCCACGGCAAAGCAGGCCAAAGCCGCTAAAGACGGGAATGGCGCTGACGCCATAGACCCCGAGCTGGCCAAGACCTTCGACAAGCTGGGCATACCTCTCGAGGAGCGCCTTGCCCTCAGCGGCAACACCGCCGTCGACGCCATCATGGACTCGGTGTCGGTGAAAACCACGTTCAAGGAGAAGCTGAAGGAGAAGGGGGTCATCTTCTGCTCCATAGGCGACGCCATAAAAGAGCACCCCGACCTGGTGCGCCAGTACCTGGGCACCGTGGTGCCCTACAAGGACAATTTCTTTGCAGCCCTCAACAGCGCCGTGTTCAGCGACGGCTCCTTCGTCTACATACCGAAGGGTGTGCGCTGCCCCATGGAGCTGAGCAGCTACTTCCGCATCAACGCACGCAACACCGGGCAGTTTGAGCGCACGCTCATCGTGGCCGACGACGACAGCTATGTGTCGTATCTTGAAGGCTGCACAGCACCCATGCGCGACGAGAACCAGCTACACGCCGCCATAGTAGAGATAATAGTGATGAAGGGGGCAGAGGTGAAATACAGCACTGTACAGAACTGGTATCCCGGCGACGAGCAGGGGCGCGGCGGCGTGCTCAACCTGGTGACGAAGCGCGGCGACCTGCGGGGAGCAGGCTCAAAGCTGTCGTGGACCCAGGTGGAGACAGGCTCGGCCATAACATGGAAATATCCGTCGTGCATACTGCGGGGCGACGACTCGCAGGCAGAGTTCTACAGCGTGGCAGTGACCAACAACTACCAGGAAGCCGACACTGGCACGAAGATGATTCACCTGGGACGCAACACCAAGAGCACCATCATCTCGAAAGGCATCTCGGCCGGACACTCGCAGAACAGCTACCGCGGACTGGTGCGGGCAGCAGCAACGGCAGAGAACGCCCGCAACTACTCGTCGTGCGACTCGCTGCTGCTGGGCAGCGACTGCGGAGCCCACACCTTCCCATACATGGACGTGCATTGCCCCACGGCAATTTTTGAGCACGAAGCCACCACATCGAAGATTTCGGAAGAGCAGCTCTTCTACTGCAACCAGCGCGGCATACCCACGGAGCAGGCTGTTGGACTGATAGTAAACGGCTATGCCAAGGAGGTGCTGCAGAAACTGCCCATGGAGTTTGCCGTAGAGGCACAGAAACTGCTCTCCGTGTCGCTTGAAGGCACGGTGGGGTAGCACGTAGCTAAAAGACGTAGTCGAGGAGTATGTCCCAGACGGCAACGATATGGCAGATGCTGCCGGCAAGGACAAAGAAATGGAACACGGTGTGCATGTATCGCCGCTTGTTAAGCGAATAGAACACGGCGCCGGTGATGTAGCACACACCCTCTGCAATAATCCAAGCCACAGCCGCCGCAGACACAGTGTCGATGAGCGGTTTGAAGGCCACAAGCACTGAAAGGCCCATGCCCACAAAGCAGAACGTCTCGATGTTGCTGTGGTCTTTCAGTTTTATGAAGCTGATGATGGTGCCCGCCACGGCACACAGCCACACAAAGGCGAAGAGCCCCCACCCCCAGAAACCGTCCTGGCGCAGGGCGAGGAGCGTGATGGGCGAGTACGAGCCGGCTATGTGCCAGTAGATGGCGGCATGGTCCCACTTGCGCAAGTGGCTTTTCCACTTGCTCGTCTCCGCCAGCGCGTGGTAGAAGGTGGAGGCGAGATAGCTGCCCAGCATGCCGAAGAGATAGAGTGCCACGCCAATGGCAGCCCACGTGCGGTCTGTCTGCCCCATACACACCATGACGATGAACACTACGCCTATCACGCCACCCATGATGGCGCCGCCAGCGTGGGTCCACGTGTTCCAGATTTCTTCCTTACGAGTATAGTTTATCATTTCTCAATTTTTTCACACTCCACACTCCTCATATACTCTCAATATACTGCCACAGTTTCCGGTAGAACGGGTGTCGAGCTATGGTGCTGCGGTCGCCAAGTATTATGAGTTTCATGCGTGCACGTGTTATGGCCACGTTCATGCGCCGCAGTTCCCTGAGGAAGCCTATCTGTCCCTGCTCGTTGGAGCGCACCAGCGAGATGACAATGATGTCGCGCTCCTGCCCCTGGAAACCGTCGACGGTGTTTATGCTGATGAGTGAGCGGAAGGGCTTCAGGTATTCGTTTTTCCGCAGCATACGCCTGAGCAGTTGCACCTGTGCCCTGTAGGGTGAGATGATGCCCACGTCGAGGCGCTCGTCGAGCACGCGCTGCTTGCCTATCAACTCGAAATAGGCCTGCAGCGTGAGCAAAGTGAGACGTGCCTCGCCCTCATTCAGATGAGATGTGAGAGACGGATTGGTCTTGTCCCCGGAATTGCTGCGCTGAGAGTGGTCATCCGTCTCACCTATCTGGCCAGTGTCTATCCACGTCATGGGCCTGTCAAGGTCGAGTATGCTGCGGTTTCTCACCTCTGGGGCCGCCACCATCATGTTGTGGTAGAACCAGTCAGACGAGAAGCGCATTATGTCCTCGTGCATGCGGTACTGCATACGCAGCATGGTCACCACCTCGGGCCTGTGGTTGGCAATGCGCTCCATGAGCGTGGTGCCCAGCCCGCCCTTCATCGCCTCGTAGCACTTCACCGTGGGCGGCAGCTGACAGTGGTCGCCGGCGAAGATGACGCGCCCGGCACGGCGGATGGGAATCCAGCAGGCGGCCTCCATGGCCTGTGCCGCCTCGTCGATGAACAGTGTGCCGAACTTCATGCCGTCGAGCAGACGGTTGGCCGACCCTACGAGTGTCGACGCTATGACGCGTGCCTGTGAGAAGAGCTCAGCATTGATGCGTATCTCAAGCTCCACGGCACGGCTTTTCAGACGGTCCATCTTCTGGTGCCAGTTGTCGGTGCGCTTGCGCTGCTGCCTCAGCTCGCGTATGGCCTTGCGTATGGCCCACAGCTGCGGATAGTCCGGGTGGCCCTCGAAACGGCGCTCGTAGGTGAAAGACAGCATCTTGTCGTTGACACGCGAGGGGTTGCCTATGCGCAGCACGTTCAGGCCATGGTCCACCAGCTTCTCAGATATCCAGTCTACGGCCATGTTGCTCTGTGCACAGACCAGCACCTGGCTCTCGCGCCGCAGCGTCTCGTAGACAGCCTCGACAAGCGTTGTGGTCTTGCCAGTGCCGGGAGGACCGTGGACTATGGCCACGTCCTTTGCACGCAGCACCTCGTTGACAGCATGTTGCTGGGTGGTGTTAAGATAGGGGAAAGCAATGTCGGCGAAAGAGAAGGTCTCGGCCTTCATGGTCTTCGTCGACGAGTAGAACAGGTCACGCAGATAGCCCAGCCGCCCCTTGGCACGCATGGTGCGCTCCAAGGCTTCGAACATCAGCCTGTAGCTCGTCTCGTCGAAGAAGAGGCGCACACCGACCTGCTGGTCGCTGACAAGGAGGTCGCCGACGGGAAAGCCATCGGGCACCGACACCACCATACGGTCGCCATCGACGAATGACACGACACCAGTGGATTTCAGCGAGGTGACTGGCGACGACTCGTCGTACTTGAAAAACTGTACCGGCTTGCCGTACTCGAAGTTGTGGTCTGTGTCCTGGTCCTGAGTGCGGAACACCTCGACACAAAACTGGTTCAGAGAGTTGTAGTAGCTGCGACCCACACGCAAGGGGAACCACGTGTCGCCATTGGCCACACCACGGGCCACACCACGGGCTTGAGCCAGCTGCTCGAAGGCGGTCTTCTCCTCGTCGTACTCCATCTGCAGCAGCATACGCTGCCGCTGTAGCTCCAAGATCGGGTTCACTTAGTTTATCTTTGATGTCATCTCGGAACGCACGCCCTTGTAATTGCGCAGGAACGCCTTTGCCGAACCGAAGGAGAGGAACATGTCAAGACGGACGGGTATGTGGTTCTGGTCATCGGTGACAAAGAAACGCACCAACTCGTGGGTCTTGCCGTCCTCATGCTCGTAGAACGAGAACACCAGGCAGCGGAATTTCTCCTTTGTGCCGCTGACCTTGAAATTCTCTTTACCCTTGTACTGCATCCACGAGTTAGACAGGCGCTTGGCGTCGCTGATGGGCAGAGGTATGATGTCGCCCTTCTTCATGCTGGACGCGTCGAAGTTGCGTGCCCTGAGGAAGATGCTCATCATGTCGTAGATACAGCTGGCATACTCCTTCTCCTGCCATTTATGCTCGCCCTCGTGGGTTATGCGGTGCATCTTCAGGTGGCAGTTTCCGCGTGGATAGGTGTACCACAGCTCGTCGACATAATAGCGCTTGCCCTCTCGTGCTCCCTTGCGGAAATAGACGGGGCTGAGGTCGTCGGCAGAGCAATACGAGAGCAGCGTGTCGCGCATCATAAAGACACCGTCGAGCTTGCTGTTGCCGCGTGTCACCAGACTTGCCTGGTATACAGGCTTGCCCTGGTAGGTGGACTGGGTGGTCTGCATGGTGGCACTGCCAACCTTCACCCACACAAACTTCCAGTTGAAATGCAGGTCATAGTCCAACAGTTCGCCTGCCTGGAACGCTTTGTTCTCTATGCCACACTGCGCCTGTGCAGAGGCACCAACACTAAAGAACAAAAGAAAAACAATAAATAATAAACCTGTCTGTTTCATCCTTCACAATTGTAAAAAAAACGTTTCACTCCTCACTCCACACTTCTCACTCCACACTCCACACTCCTCAAATCCCGACACCTTTCTCTTTGAGATATTCCTTGCCCAGCTTTTTCGCTCTTTCCAGGTTCAAGTTTCTCTGTTTTTTTGCAGCCTCCGGCTTTTGCTTTATCAGCTTTTCAGGTTTCTGCTTGAAGCGCGGCAGTGCGGTCAGGTTCCATCTCCGAGTCACATCCCACTTCTGTTTGCACTCCACTTCCTCGTTGAAATAGAACACCGGCTCTGCCTGCAGTCCCTCGTCGTAGCATCCTGTGTCCCATACGCCGTTGTGGTTAAGGTCGAAGAAAGCCCTGAGGTAGTATTTTCCCGGTCTGACGTAACGGAATCTTGCCACTCCGCTGGCATCAGACCGTACCGTCTTGACTATGGCATCGGAAGCGTTTACCAGCATCACCATAATGTCGGAGGCCTTACCCCCGGTGTCGGGGTCGTTGGTGTTGCTCATCTCGACCGTCAGCGTGCTGTAGTCATCCTCGCTCCTCACCTTTATTCCTGTCTTTTTCGCCGCAGACGTGACACCATATATGGTACGGAAAGCTGCCGAGTCTATCTCAAGGCTCAGCTCCATATCGGGCTTCCAGCCTGCCACCAGCTCATAGCGCCTCACTGAGATCTGCTTCAGCTGGTGCGGACAGTTATACCACATAGAGTCTATCTTCTGATAGAGGTGTATGGCGGCGGTGTCGCATACTGCCAGCGGCTCGGGCATTTCAAGGTAGAAGTGCTGGTCGGGGTCCATGGAACTGCTCACACTCATCTTGTACTCCAGCGGCTTCACGGGCATGATGCTGTCAAACTGCTCGCCCTTCTTCTTTTTCTTCTCCTGGCTCTTCAACCATTCCTCCAGGGCTTTCTGCTGGTCTTTCAGTCGCTTCTCGTAACCCTCCTTTGGAACAAACTCTATGGTGTCAGTTTGCTCAACGAGTAGTTCCAGGGTGTCTGTCATGAGGTAGGTGAGCTCTATCAACAGCGTGTCCTGGTTGATGAGTGTTGAGTCGGCTATCCAGTATGTCACCGTGTCGTTCTTCTCCGATGCTTCGACATAGAATTTCTCTGTCCCCTCGAAGTTCAGCCCCTTCAGCTTTGGCAGTGTGTCGCTGCCGCAGGTGAAGTAGAGCCCCAACTTGTGGGGGTCGCTGCGCTCTGTCTTCAGCAGCGAGCGGAAGGTCTGTGGCTCTTTGAAGCACAGCATAGTCACGTCGTCGGGCAGGAAGTGTGTGTAGCCCACGCTCAGTATGTTGTCTATGTGCAGTGTGTCGCGCCAAATGGTGTCCTGGCGGGTGTCGGGTTTGCTCGTAGGCTCTATGATGCGCTTCGAGAAGGCCACGGCCTCGCTCTTCTGTCCAAAGACATAGTCACCATCGGCATCTTCCAGTGCAAAGGCCCGGTACTGTCCCGGCGCCACACCTTTGATGGTGAACTGGCCGGCGGCATTGCTCCTGGAGACACGCATCATTGGCTCTTTGTGGAACGTGCTGTCGGCAACGTCGCTGGGGTACAGGCCCACGAGCACACCTTTCATGGGTTCCAGGTTCTCGGCATTGAGGCAGTAGCCCGACACCTCGAGGGTGTCTATGTGGTCGCCGGTGGAGAACGAGTAGGTATAGTGGCCCATGGGGTTGCCCTCGTTGTTGTCGCTGATGGCGTCGCTGAAATCGACGGTGTAGGTGGTGTTTTCCTTCAGCGAGTCGTGCAGCTCCACTATTATCTTCTTGCCGGCTGCAATTATCTCAGCCTGTTCCAGCTGTGGCGGCGAGACGATGACTTTGCTCTGGGCGTCCTCAATCTTTATGAACTCATTGAAGTTGATGCTTATCTTCTTTGCCCTCACATTAACGCCTTTGTCCTCAGGCGAGGTGCTCACCACCCTGGGTGGCGTCTCGTCGTACCAGCCGCCGTCGGGGCTTGCCATGCGGGCACACGACGAGAGGAGAAAGGAGAGATGAGATATGAGGAACAGGATCAGACCATGTGCAGCACATCTACACCATATATTATAATATGTATATCTGCTCATATTTCTCATTTCTCACCTCTCATTTATCATTTAGAGCCAACAGCTCTTCGATATGGTCACGGTTGTTGCTCAGTCGTGGCACCTTGTGCTGGCCTCCCAGCTTGCCGTGCTGGCGCAGCCAGTCGTTGAACAGTCCCTGGCGGGCGGTGACAATCTCCAGCCGCTGCAG
>Ga0310694_10003548_pt1 | contig 15298 bp, 19 predicted proteins | sample 174DNAGHGhighgp2_FD_203884 | JGI IMG/M metagenome (GOLD analysis project Ga0310694, IMG submission 203884) | Sheep rumen microbial communities from Palmerston North, Manawatu-Wanganui, New Zealand - 1742 DNA GHGhigh gp2 (v2) (version 2) | ecosystem: Host-associated > Mammals > Digestive system... | reverse complement strand
GAAATCATAACAAGATTTAAATATACAACATTTTTAACAACTGGATTAGATTCTTTAAAGAATTTAATAGTATTTTCAGCAGTATCAGTTAAACGGAATGTATATTCATCCTTTACTGGTTCTAATTCTGCCATCAATTTATGTAATAATCTTTTTTCAACATCAGTTGGTTCACCATCTATATCAACCATATAAATAGCTAAATCCATAAATTTAAGCATTTCCTTTTTGTTTAATAAACTTAAAAACATTTAAATCACTCCTTAAAGTTATATATTTTTAAGACCTCTTCAGTCCATTTGCCATCTTCTTTATAAACATAAAGTGGAGCTAAGATTCTTAAAGAACCTTCACTACCATCTTTTATTCCTTCAATTATTATATGATTACATTCAGAGCCCATCTTAGGATATACAAATTGTAATCTTTTAGGTTCTATTTTATATTTTCTAAAGGTATCTATTATTTCTACTAATCTATCAGGTCTATGAACCATTGCAAATCTACCCTTAGAATTTAATAAAAGTGATGCTTCTTTAACTATATCATCTAGCGTAGCAAGTATTTCGTGTCTAGCTATTGCTTTAGCATCAGTTGGATTAATATTATGATTACCTAATTTGAAAAATGGTGGATTACATGTAACTATATCAAATTTATGCTTTCCTATTTTTTCATTTATTCCAATTAAGTTATCATTTATTAATTCAATTTGGCCTTCTAATTTATTATGTTCTATAGACATTAGGCCTAATTTATATGTATATTCTTGTACCTCAACACCTATTATTTTAGCATCAGTTCTTAATGTTAAATACATTGGTATAGGTGCATTACCTGAACAAAGATCACATATAGATTTAGTACCTTTATTAATTGTAACAAAATACGCAAGTAGCATTGAGTCTAATGAAAAATTAAACACATCTGGATCTTGACATATTTGATATTTTTCCCTACCTAATAGTTCATTCCAAATTAAGGGCATTTTCAAATTCCTCATCATCATCAAAATTTGAATTACCCTTTTTCTTTGATGATGGTATAAATTTAACATCATCAAGCTTTAAATAACCAAAGGAATTATCCTCATTTTGATATTTAACCTTTAAATTTCTATTAATAACATCACATGCTAAAACTTTAGCAGAACCATTTTCGGTTTCTACAATATCACCAATATCAGGTGCATTCTTTCTTAATTCTGTATACAATTCATTTTCATAATTGATACAACATAATAGCTTTCCACAATTACCACTTATTTTAACTGGGTTTAATGATAAGCTTTGGTTCTTTGCCATTTTAACAGATACATTATCAAATTGAGTAATGAATGTTTTACAGCATACAATTAATCCACAAGGACCAATTCCGCCAAATACCTTAGCACCATCACGTGATCCTACCTGACGTAGTTCGATTCTAGTATGATAAATATCAGCTAAATCCTTAACTAAATCTCTAAAATCTACTCTTCCTTCAGATTCAAAATAAATGATTAATTTAGCTCTATCTAGTGTATATTCAGCTTCTAATACCTTCATTTCAAGATTATGATTTTTAGCAAATCTTTTTGTATTAGCAACTATGTCATCTTGTTCATTTTTATTTTTTTCATAATTTGATATATCATCATTAGTAGCTATTCTTACAATATTTTTTAATTCTGATGTTAAGTTCTTTTCGCTTAAATCAAAAACGCCACCAACGCAATAACCTAACTCTATTCCCCTAATGGTATTTACAATTACTTTATCTCCATCAGAAACTTGTAAGTTTCCTACACCAAAAAAGTATCTCTTACCAACAGGTTTAAATTGTACCTTAATTGCCTTCATATAAACCTCTATATAATTTTTACTGTCAGCTCATGAAATACATTCTTAGCTGTAACATTAGCGTTTAACTTTTTAAACAAAGAAAGAGTCATTTCAAGTAGGTCCCTAAGCCTTCTTTCATTTTTCTTTCTATATGTGATAATTTTATCACATAATGGGTATAAAATCAAATTAGAGTCATTACCAACACATACATTAGCATCCTCTAAAAATAGTAAGTACCAGCTTAACAATACTTTTAAATTTTCTGAACTAGAAAATATAGAAACATTGTTTAAATAATAATACACTGCATCCTTTGGCTTTTCTACAGTTATTAGCTCTAATAATGCCTCAACAAAGGTTCTAAAATTATTGTTCTTTATTATTTCTATAGCCTCGTCAGGATTATTAGTTAAATCTGTAGCTAATATTGAATCTAGTGGCTCATAGCCTGATTCAATTAATATTTTCGCTCTTGATGCATGATCTATTGCATTAAAATGCTCAATAATACATCTTGATTGAATTGTTGATACTACATTAGATAAATCTTTAGCAATAAATATACCAACTGTAGGTGTTTTATTTATAGGCTCTTCTATAAATTTTAATAACGAATTTTGTGCTGCACTTGTTGCTGTATCAATTCCATCAACAATATATATTCTTGTACCCTCTACAAGTGATGTCTTAGAAAATTCTTCTTGTAATGAGCTTATTTGATCTTTAGATATAAGCTTTTTATCCTCTGCAATGCCAATATAATCAACATTCATATGATTTCCTGATAATACAGTTTTACATACATCACATTCTAAACATCCACCATTAGGACAATAATGTAAGGCTGCAAGAGCGAAGGCCATTTCTTTTTTTCCTGTACCTTCCTCTCCATAAAAAAGGTAAGCATGACTCAAGCGACCATTGGCTTTTGCTTTTTTTAACATATTGAATATTGATTCTTGAGTTTTTACTGCCCTTTTTATGTCCAAAATAACACTACCTTCCAATATAATCTAATACTAAATTAACACAATCTTTTACTACTTCATCTAGTGGTTTATCACCATCTACTCTTTTTATTCTATCAGGATACATATTTAAAACCTTATGATATCCTTCATATACCCTTTCATGGAAATCTATTTTTTCTTGATCTAATCTATCGCATTTGCCACCTCTATCAGCATTAGTCATTCTTTTTAAGGCAACATCTGGTGTTACATCAATAAAGATTGTTAATTCTGGTAAATAATTTAAGGCAAATGAATTAATCTTTAAAATATTATCCATTCCAAGCCCTCTAGCATGTCCTTGATATGCTAAGCTTGAATCTAAAAATCTATCACATAATACAATTTTTTTATCATTTATTGCAGGTATAACCTTTTGAGTTAAATGCTGCATTCTACTTGCTGCATATAATAATGCCTCACATTCTGGAGTCATATCAGTATTTTTAACATCTAATATTAAATTTCTAATATCTTCTGCTATTCTAATTCCACCTGGTTCTCTTGTTACAATAAAATCTATACCCTTTTTATTTAATATTTCACTTATTGCGTTTATTACTGTAGTTTTTCCACTACATTCCCCACCTTCAAATGTGATAAAGCCCTTCATTTCCATAATTAAATCTCCAATAAAAATATTTATTTATATTATATAACATTTATATTTTTCTTTAAAGAAATATTATTAATAATAACTTCCAAATAAAAAGAAAAAATCGAATGATTTCACTCGATTATTCTTTTCCTCTTTTAGCACCACAATATGGACAAAATAAATCTGTTTTTGATAATACTTGTTCACAATATGGGCACCTATTATCATTATCTACTTTTTCTTTAAATGTAGTTTTAATTTCGTTAATATCATTTATAACTTCTTCTTTAAATAAAGTAAGAATTAAAATACCTGCAATTACACTTAGAAATATAATACTTAAAATTCCTGCAGGAATAATTCTATCATTTTTTATCATAGATATAATTGCAATCCACATTACAAGAATTATGATTATGCTAATAGTAATTAATACACCTATAGAGATATTTAAAGAATCATATGATTTTTCTTTAAACATAGGTGAATTAGTTTCTCTTACAAATTCATTATAGCTATCTATTGATGCCTTTTGTATAGAATATATCATAAAAATTAAAAGAAAAGGTTTTATAAATGCAAAAATTAAATCTAATAATAAAACTAATACCTTTTTCATATATCTCTCCCAAAATATTAAAGCATTGAATCTAGGGCTTCAATAGCATTTCTAATGCAATCATCGCATGGTGTTAATACTATACCAGTATCAGCACCCTTTAGTACTTTACAAATAGTTGCTTTAGATAATTCTTTAAATTTATCAGATAATACTCTAGATTTTTTCATTGTTAATAATGAACCATCATTTAAAAGCCCAAGCACCATGTTCGCTCCAAGTAAAGCACCACATGTTGCTTCCATATTGCCCATTCCAACTCCAAAGCCTGAGCCTAGCTTTTTAAGTGTATCGTCATCTAAATTTAATATATCTTTATAAGCTAATAATACTGCCTGGCTACAATTATAGCCATTATGCTTATAATAAACTGCTAATTCTTTTCTATCCATTTAAATCATCCTTGTAATTTACTTTATATAAATATAATCCACATCCGGGAGCTACCTTGTGACTAATTTTAGGGTCACATTTTTCTAAAACCTCTAATATTTTGTCTTTTGTTTCAAAGCCTCTACCTATTTCTATTAAAATACCCATCATTCTTCTAATTTGATATTTTAAAAAGCCTGTACCAATAAATATAAATTCTAGCTTATTATCTAATTTATTTATCTTAGCTTCAAAAATAGTTTTAGTAGTATCTTTTCTTTCATCTATTTGGGCTGAGGCAAAGCCTTTAAAATTATGCGTACCAACAAATAATTTTATAGCCTCTTCCATTTTAGATACATCTAAATTAGTAATATTGGGCATATATCTAATAGTTAATGGATTATAATTTCCTGTATTAATATAATATCTATATTCTTTAGATATTGCTGAAAATCTAGCATGGAAATCATCACTTACATGATAAACTTCCATAATATGTATGTCATCAGGTAAAAAAGCATTTATTCCTCTTTTTAGCCCATTATCAGGTAAATCCTTATCTATATCAAAATGAAATACCTGAGCTATTGCGTGAACATATCTATCAGTTCTACCAGATGGATATATTTTAACATCAATATCTAACATCTTTTTTATTGCTTGTTTTATAAATAACTCAATTGTAGGTTCTGATTCCTGGATTTGAAATCCCATATAATTATATCCATCATATGATACAACACATTTATATCTCATTAGAATACACCTACCATATGTAATATAACTGCAACAAACATTGCTACAACTACAAATATTGCAAGAAAATCTAAGAATCTAAATTTTAATAAATCAATCTTAGTTCTTTTTCCACCAATAATATATCCTCTTGCTTCCATCGCATTTGAAAGCTCATCTGCTCTTTTAAATGAAATAACAAACATAGGTATTAATAATGATATAATTTGATTTACTTTATCTTTTAAGCTTCCTTCATTAAAATCTACACCACGCGATGCTTGTGCTTGCATTATTTTTCTACTTTCAGTTAATAATGTAGGTATAAATCTTAATGTTAATGATATAAGCATAGCAAATACACCAACAGGTACCTTTATTAATTTTAATGGAGATAATATCCATTCTAATCCATTATTAATATCTGTTGACATAGTTGTTAGGGTTAATAGCTGTGTAATAGATATCATTAATATAATTCTAATAAATATAAATCCACTCTTTTCTAATCCTGATTTATATACATCAAAATTAAAATCAGCCCACTTCATGTTAAAATTCCATGTCCATGAAAAGCTTGAATTAGTATCAACGAATGGGTTTTTCCATAAAACTATAAATCCTATAGCGAATAATATTAAAAATAATGTTATTTTAAGTGGAATAAATCTTTTAATAATGAAATAAAATACCAATAATCCAATTAAAATTAATAATTGCCATAAGCCTATTTGCATTTGGAAAGTATATAAAGGAGTAGGATCTATGGTACTAGATTTTGTATATATTAGCTGTAATAATACAGTAAATAACAACAAGAATATAACTCCTTTTATACTCTTTATTATTTTTAAAATAGGAATTCTTGTTGATATTAATATAACAACAAATACTAAAAGAGCTGATGCCATCCAAATTAAATCAGGGATTAAAAATATTAAAACAATTAATGCAATAGTTAATAATATTTTAGTTCTAGGATCTAATTTATATATCCAGCTTTTTCCAGGTGCATATTGACCAAAGGTGATATTATTCATTATTATCACCTGCCTTTATATCTCTTAATTTTAATAAAAGATCATCAAGAGTAAAATTATTATAATCAATATTTAAATTTAATTTTTGATTTAAATAATCAATTAATTCTAATACCTCAGGCTTAGCTAAATTATTCTCTTTATAAATATTTGATGAGAATAATTTTACCTTATCTCCATCATATGTTATTCTAGCATTATTCATTACAACTACTCTTGTTGCGTATTCATAAACTAAATTCATATCATGAGTAATCATTATGATTGTTTTTCCTGTTTCTTTATGAATTTTATTGAATATTTCCATTATTTCTAAAGCACCAAGTGGGTCTAAGCCTCTTGTTGGTTCATCTAATAATAAGATATCAGGATCATATGCTAAAATACCAGCAATAGCTACCTTTCTCATTTGTCCACCAGATAGGTTAAATGGTGATTTATTCAACAAATTCTCTATTTTTAAAAGCTTAGCTACCTCTATTGCCTTTTTCTTTGCTTCTTCCCTAGAAAAGCCAAAATTAATTGGAGCAAACATAATATCTTTTAATACTGTTTCTTCAAATAATTGATATTCAGGGAATTGAAATACATACCCAACTCTCTTTCTTACTTGTTTTAATTTTGGATTCTTTCTAGGCTTTGGAGTTAATATTGAATCAAATATACATACATTACCTTTTGTAGGTAGGTATAATCCATTCATGTGCTTTAATAATGTAGATTTACCAGAGCCTGTTTTACCTACTACAGCAATGAATTCATTCTTTTCATTAATATCTAAAGAAATATCTAAAAGGGCATGATATATTTCTTTTTTCTTTAGTCCTCTAAAGGAATGATCTACTTCTTTAAATGATATTCCCATAAAGCATCAATTAGCTCCTTATTTTTACTAATTACTTCATCTTCTTTTGCCAAGAAGGCTGCCCTTAAGCCAAATGGCATATCTAAATTAGATGATAATAAAATATCTCTTCTTTCGAAGATTTCTTCAGGTTTTCCAGATAAAATCATATTACCATGTCTCATAACTATAATTTCATCACTTTTAGCTGCTAAATTTAGGTCATGAGTTATTGTAATAATAGTTTTATTATATTTATTATGTAATTCCTCAATTATATTAATTATCTCTTCAGTTCCTTGTGGATCTAGCATAGATGTTGCTTCATCTAAAATTATAATATCGCAATTTAGTGCTAATATACCAGCAATGGCAACTCTTTGTTTTTGCCCACCAGATAATGTTTGTGGTTCTCTTTCTAGATATTCATACATATCTACTTTTTTAGTATATTCAGCAATTAGACTAATCATTTCATCTCTTGGTACTAAATGATTTTCTAATCCAAATGCTATATCATATTTAACATTAAATCCAACAAATTGATTATCAGGATTTTGGAATACTATACCTATTCTTTTTCTTAAATCATTAACTGTCTTTTCAGTTAATTCAACGCCATCATATAATATATGACCCTTTGATGGAGCTAATAAGCCAACTAATAATTTAGCAATAGTTGATTTACCAGAACCATTATGTCCTAAAATAGAAAGCCATTCATGATCTTTTACAGTAAATGATACATCAGTTACTGCAACATCTTTTTCAGTATATGCATATGATAAATCTTTTACTTCAATCATAAATAAACCTCCTTTTTTAAACGATATTGATTATAACATTATTTATTTAAAAATAAAAGGTTTGATATTCTAATCAAACCTCGGATTTTTTTATTGGAGCCACAGAACGGAATCGAACCGTCATCATATGCATGGCAAGCATAGGTACTAACCGTTGTACTACTGCGGCATTATTCAATGTGCGATATAATTATAGCAAAGACTATTTTTAATGTCAACAATAAATTTATTGATTTAAAATAAAAAAATAAATGATATAATTACTTTAGGAGAGTGATTGTTTTGAAAAATAAAATTTATTTATTAATAGGGTTTGGATTTTTTTGTTTATTTTGTATTTTAATGATTCTACTTTCATTTGATGTTAGTGTTATTGCAAAATCAGGCGAGCCTGTTGGATTATCACATATCAACAATTTAATGCAATATAATGAAAACCATACTATAGATAAAATATCTGATGTTATATTATATTTATCTTTTGCAATAATTGTTATAGCAGCTGTAATTGGCATATTACAATTAGTTAAAAGAAAAAGCTTATATAAAGTAGATATTGAAATTATATTTTTAGGAATATTCTTTGTATTATCTATAATAATATGGATTGTATTTGATAAATTTTTCAAAGTAAATGTAAGACCAATTGGATCTGATGATGGTTCTTTCCCATCAACACATGTATTATTAACTACATTCTTATTACTTTCAGGTCATGGTTTATGCTGCATATATTTAGATAAAAAGTTATATAAGTATGGTTCATTAGTTTTAGCAATTCTATTAATAATAATTGTTACAATATTTAGACTTGTATCAGGTATGCATTATATAACAGATGTATTAGGTGGCTTATTACTTGGTATATCATTCTATTTTGTTGTGTTTGGTATGGGTAAATTAAAACCTAAAAAATAATGCTTTATAAGAGCTGTTAAAATTTAACAGCTTTTATTTTTTCTCAAAAATGATATAAAACAAAAAACTAAACAAGATGGATATGATTATTTAAAAGAAAAAATGTTAACAGACACCAAATAGTGTTTGCTAACATTTTTTTTATTTAAAATAAGCTGATTCTTCTATCTATATATGATTCTTGATTAGCATCTTTGATAATATCATCTTCTTTAATATCTCCAATTAATAAAGGAGAATTAGGATTATGCATCATATAATTATCTATTATTATTTTCTTATCTCCATTTGCGTAACAATATTTACATAAATGTGGACAAGTATTATACATACCTATATCATTGGATATTAAACATGAACAATAATTCTTTCTTGCATCCATTCTTTTTTTAATTATAAGATTTTTGCCAATACTTCTTTCATAATCCTCAAGTCGCATACAGCCATTAACATCTATGTCATATTCTTTTAACCATTTTTCTTTAGAACATAATCTTAATTCCATATTATATTTTTTAGCTATTCTATTAAATTCTAATGATATTTCTATTTTTGTTTTATCATCTGTATCCTTTAAATCTTTATGATTCTTTTCTAATTTAGGATATATATCTAAAAAACCAAATGTTGCCAAATTTGTATAACCACTTAATTTAGATATAATATACTCAAATGTTTTTATATGTCTTTCTTTTGTATATTTTTCATTAATAATAATTGGAGTATATCTTATAGCAATTGAATTTTTACCTATTTTATTTGATAAATATTTAAAATCTTCAATTACCTCATCTATTTTAGGTACATTAGGTTCTAGATCAGTATCAAAACCTGTAATAGTTATATACCAAAACTGACCAAATGGCTTTAATATATCTAAATATTTAAACATTGGTCTAGGATTTTTTGTACAAAAGCCTATTACATCAACAATTTTAGGATCTAATTTAAATTTAGTAACTAATTTAGGATTATATGGATTTCTTACTAATACAAATCCAGCTTTTATTCTATTTATAAACCATTCTGAATAAAAGGCTGGAATATCTGTTCTTTGTCCTGTGTTAATAATCATTTTTTCACCACATTATAAGGAGCTGTAAAGAAATAAATTTTCATGTGAAGATTTAGAGCTTACAGTTCCTATTTTAAATTATTCTGCTTTATTTAATTTAGCATTTAATTTCTTAGTCATATTTTTAGTAATTAAATAAACAGTTAACCATATTACTAAATATGTTGTAACATATACACTAGTAAATATAACAATTACTTCTATTCTAAACGGAATCCAATTATTAATTAAATAGCCACCCATATAAACAACATAGATTGATGTCATTTGGAAAAATAAGCTTTTAGCCTTAGGCCAGGTTTCTATTTGGTTAAATACACTACTACCTGCCTGAACAAAAGCAATTATATATGTTGTTATTATTGCTAAAAATACAGTACCTGCAGTAAGCTTTAAATCTATGCCTGATGATTCTATGCATAAATATACAATTCCTGCAACGATAGGTCCAAACCCAGAAAACATTAAGCCTCTTTTAAGGAATTCTTTTACATATCTATTCATATTATAATCCCATCCTATTCTTAACATTTTTTAATTCTCTTCTAGATATAAAATCAATATATCCATTTTTAAATACTACCTTTAAGGCTCCACCAATTGTAGTTTCAAATCTTTTTATTTTAGTTTTATTAGCTAAACAGGATTGATTTATTTTAATAAACATATTCAAATTTAATTCTTCTATTTGATATAATCTATATTTTATTTGATATTTCTTATCTCCAATTAATGCATATACTTTATTATTTTCAGATATGAAGCATATAACATCATTAATATCTATTTTAATTATTTCACTATCATAACTACCAGTTAAATCTATTTCTGATCCTAATACTAATGATTCTATGTCTTCTACAAGCCTAGTTCTATCATGTGCATAAATTAAGACTCTTTCTTCTTCATTTTCTTCAATATATGTATAACATTTCATAGAATACACCTCTATGACGATTATACCATATTAACAATCCTTTTTTAATTTCTTATTGAAAAACAAAATAGTTAATAATCCTATTATAATTAAATAACCAAATATAATTAATAAAAACATTAATCCTCTATCATTAAATGAATAATAAACAGGATTACCGTTTAAATCAGGTATTGTATGTGTTGCCTTAGTTATTACTCTACCTAAATAAACTGATGGATAGAATGGTAAACATTCTGCAACTTTTTCAAAATCACCCATTGTTTCAAGTGGCATCCATGCTCCACCAATGATACCAGATAATGAGATAAATATAGATGTAACTGCAGGAGCTGATTTTTCATTTAATAATGTAGCTAAAATCATTCCTACTAAAATATTTATAGACATGATTGGAATCATTTCTAATATTAATAATAAGCTATTTAAAAATGGTATAAAGCCTGTATTAGATATAGCTCCAAAGATATAACCTAATATTATACAAATAATAGATTGAAATATTCCAACTATTAAAAATGGTATGAAATAGCCAATTATATAATTATGACTTTTCATAGGTGATGTATATAATCTTTTTAAAAATGAGCTAGTTTTATCTTTAGAAATTAATAAAGCAGCTATTAGCATTAGCATTGAATATGAAAACATCATAATACCAGGAATTAAACTCTTAACTTCAAATATAGATACATTATCACCTGCATATTTTAATATAATTTGAAACATTACTACCATAATAATTGGAAATCCTAAACAAAAGATATAAATTAGCGGATCTCTTGTCATTTCTTTTAAATTTCTTTTCATGAATACAATAGTTCTCATTAATTCATACCTCCTACAATTTTTACAAATGCTTCTTCAAATGAAGTTTCATTTGTTTTTTCTTTTATTTCATTAATTGTTCCCTCAATTAATAAATTACCCTTTGATAATATTGCAACTCTATCACATAACTCTTCTATTTCTTCTAAATAATGAGATGTTAATATAATAGTTATTTTACCTTTAAATTTATTAACAATCTTCCATAATTCTCTTCTTGCGATAACATCTAATCCTAGTGTTGGTTCATCTAATAATAATATTTTAGGTTTAGACATTAATCCTAACGCAATTGATAATCTTCTTTGATAACCACCAGATAAGGTTTTAGCTCTTTGGTTAATTACTTCACTTAAGCCTAAATCATCAATTATTTCTTTTAAATAATTATCATCTCTTTGATTATATAAATCTTGAAAGAATACTAAATTTTCTAATACAGTTAAATTTTTTGCAACGGCACTTTCTTGTGGAGAAATATCTATTATTCTTTTAATTTCATCCATATTATTATTAGTAAATCCATCAACTATAAAATCACCGCTTGATGCATTAGTTAATCCAGATAATATTTTAAGTAATGTTGTTTTACCAGCACCATTTACTCCAAGCAAACCATATAATTCACCTTCATTTATAGATAGATTTATATTATTTAAGGCTTTTATATTTTTATAATTTTTTGATACGTTATTAATTTTAATTATTTCCATTTAACTCACCTCAAGCTTATTATATAAATTAATAAAAATAATAAAATAGATTTAAGGTATTCGGTATGTTTTTTAAAGTATTCAGTATGTAAATAAGAAAAAAGACCTATTGCTAGGTCTAATCTTTCGCTACTTTTGTCACTTTATTACTATGCTTTGTTTCTCAACAAAAATAATTTAAATCATTATACTTTTAAACCAATATATATCCTCTAAATCCTCTTACAGAATAATAAGAATCAGCACTATTATGAAAAACAAATATTTTACCATATCTTTTTTCGCAAAATAACGCTCCACCTTTTTCTCTTATATAATTAGGTGTTTCTATCCAACTTGAAGTTTTAAGATCAAATTCATCTAAACTTTGTAATTTGAAATATAATTCTTCATTTAAAATATTAATACCTATTTCCTTAGCTAAACTAATTGCATCACCAAGAGGTGGATTTTTCATCCTAGATTTTAAAGCTTTTTCATCATAACATAAGCTTCTTCTTTTAATAGGTGTTTCTTTTGAGCAATCACAAATAATAATTCTACCATCTTCTGTTAAACCAATAACATCAGGTTCTCCACATGTATCTTCCATTTTTTGTAATATATTTAATATTTCTGCGTTAGATTCTATTTTCTTTTCAACATCATCCCAAATAATATTTATATGACGTTTCATATTATTATTAAATCTTTCTTTTAAAATATTAATCATTAAAATCACCTATCTTTTCAAAATCCTTTGCTGCTTGTTTAGTAAAAACTATTTCCATTCTACTTTCACACACTCTTCAACAGGTGTATTTGCTCCTTCAACGATGCTTTCATACATGCCAGGAATACCTGCTAAATATAATGATTCAATTAAAGAATTATAATCTTCTTCACTTAGCATAATAACATTACCTTCTTTAGTATTTATATTGATAACATTATTATATTTAATACAAGAAGATGCTAATTTAAATAATTCAGCTCTTGCAGTTGTAATATTAGTATTTTGCATCATTATCATCTCTATGTAAATTATAACGTACATATTAAATTATATCAATATAAAGAAAAAGACCTATTGCTAGGTCTCTAATGGATAAAATGTGTTTATTTTTATTCTATTGCTTTAACTATATTTTCTTCTATGTATTTAATTCTATCGAATACCATAGGTTTAAAATATCCCGTTACAGCAACTACGATATTTTTATCATAATTAACATAGATGACATTTCCACCATCACCAATCGCGGCTATAACATTAGATGTTCTATGTGGTAACCACCACATATATCCATAATCTTGATTACCAAATTTAAAATCTAATGAAATGTATGATTTACTCATCAGGTCTATCCAATTCTCACTTACTATTCTTTTATTATTATAAATACCTTTATTTAATACCATTAATCCAATTTGAGCCATCTCATATGCAGATAATGATAATCCCCAACCTGCTGTAGGCATATTTGTAGGATCTAAAAACCATACTTTCCCATGGTTCTTTTTACTCATTGTATATTCCAGTTGTTCTTTAGCATTAAAACAATTCGCACTTGTCCTTTTTTCTATACCCAATGGTGTAAATAAATATTCATTAGCAAAATCTAACACACACATTTTTGTACTATTTTTAATTATTCCAAATAGTATTTGAACAATTAATGTTCGATATTTAAATTCTCCAATTACTCCATTTCTTCCACCTAAAATATCTAAAGTTGTATATGTCCAATCATTAGATGTGCAAATCTTCTTCCAAGGTTCACTTTTTCCTTTAGATGGGGCAGTCATTGTTAATAAATGCTTAATTTGAATGTCATAAATCATTTTTTCTCCTCTTTTTGGAGTATAATCTTTAAAATAATCCATGACATAATCATCAACGCTTTTTATAAATCCCATATCGATAGCAATACCTATAAGTAGTGAAGTGATTGACTTAGTAACACTCATTACGGTTAAAGTATCTTCTTTAGTAAAATTATTATGATACTCCTCTAAACAAAGTTTATTGTCTTTATAAGCCACTATTTGGCAGATATTAACATCATTTTTACTTGAATAATTCTTTAATGCATTCATATAAAGCTCCTTTATATTATTGATTAAATCTTAATTAAAAATTATTTTCAATATTATTCTTAAAAATATTTTTATTAGCTTTAATAAAAAAAAAGACCTATTGCTAGGTCTAATCTTTCGCTACTTTTTGTGTAACTTTATTGCTAAAAGGTTTGTCTTACGACAAATGTCTAACGCCATAGCTCGATAGCACAAAAATGACGCGGTAGGCTAGCGGAATTTTTGTTACCTCGCATCACTAATTATACCGTAAATAATATAATTTGTAAGCTACTAAATTAAAGTAATTGACTATACCATTTAGGATTATATGCTTTTGCAATTACTTAATACCAAAGATAGAAAATAATTGAATAATATGATACAATTAAAACATAGGAAAGTTGGAAATAATTATGAAATATAAATTATATTTATTACAACTTAATATCAATTTTTAGGTCTTATTGTAGAAATACAGTAAGGCCTTTTCTTTTGAGAAAAATAGGAGGAATTTAATATAATAAATGATGAAAAGAAATATGAATTGATAAAATTTAAAGATGGAAAATTCTCACTAGATGTAAATGTATCACCTAATGAAGATATTGTATGGTTAACAGCCAACGAAATAGCATTATTATTTGAAAGAGATCCCAAAACAATTAGAAAACACATCAATAATGTTTTTGAAGAAAATGAAGTTGATATTAATAGCAACACGCAAAAAATGCGTATTGCTGGAGTTGACCAAAGGGTAACATTCTATTCTTTAGATGTGATAATATCAGTTGGCTATCGTGTAAAATCTAAACGCGGTGTATTATTTAGACAATGGGCTAATTCCATACTAAAACAGTATTTATTAAATGGTCATGTTATTAATGAGGAAAGATGCTTATCTTGTGCATCCAAT
>Ga0310694_10003544_pt1 | contig 15303 bp, 7 predicted proteins | sample 174DNAGHGhighgp2_FD_203884 | JGI IMG/M metagenome (GOLD analysis project Ga0310694, IMG submission 203884) | Sheep rumen microbial communities from Palmerston North, Manawatu-Wanganui, New Zealand - 1742 DNA GHGhigh gp2 (v2) (version 2) | ecosystem: Host-associated > Mammals > Digestive system >... | reverse complement strand
TAAGTGCTATGCACCTTGATTTAGAGGATTTACTCCAGAGACCTGTGGATCTCGTGACAGATAAAGGCTTGATGTCTTTTGCCCGACAGAGTGTCGAACATGATAGAAAACTAATTTATGAGAGAACCGCTTAGAGATAAGACTCGTCTTGAACATATTCTTGATGCAATCAACAGATTGCAAGTTCACGCAGGCAATTTACCCAAAGAAGAACTCGAACAAGATGTCCTTCGTTATTATGGTATTGTCAAAAACATTGAGATTATTGGTGAGGCTGCAAGGATGCTCTCTTCCGCCTTCACATCGGCACATCCCGAGGTCAACTGGCGCAGTATCGCTGGTATGCGTAATTTCCTTGTTCATGAATATTTCCAAGTAGATAGTGATACCGTATGGAATGTTATTCATTCTGATATAGTGGAATTGAAAAGTCAAGTTATTCGTTTTCTCGCAGACACAGACTGGAGTGAATGGGAGAAAACAAATTAACCACATAGATCCCGACAACCAAACAACAAAAGCCTTCTTCACAGGCTGGGTCTTCATACATTCCTGAATCTTAGGAATAAGAATGTTTCGAGTCGCAGGAGTTACCATATTTGTCGCTTTTTTGAGATTTCTGCGACAAAAGTAAGCCTTTCTTTCTGAAACGCCCAAAAAAGTGGAATTATTTCTGACCAATAGCTCTTTTACGCTTTAAATATCTTTGATATGAATCGATGATAGTTCCTGATAAGTTATCTGCATCGTATCTTATATAATACGTCCAAAGGCTTCCTGCTTTGTTTGAGGTATCTTCGTTTCCATATCGTTAGTTTGATGAATTACGCTTCACCCCACATCTCGTCCAATTGCGTTGTTATCTCTTCAGACAACAACTCGCCGGAGTGACCCTTCGACCAGTCTATAGCGGGGATGGAGGATTGTAGTTTCTCCAACGATATGTAAGGCGCAGAGCCTGGTTCCGCATTGTAGCAAACCATATCCACATACATCCTGCGCTTGTTGCTGCCTGCCCAGCTCCAAATATTTAATTATTTTTTACGCGTTCTGTTGCTCAGGTTTACGAAAAATTGCCTACCTTTGCAACGACAAAACCATCAGCCCCAGATGCAAAATGATATGAGACATATTAACCTTTCGCACATGGCTTTACAGTTGTTAAGCCAAGGGGCTGATTTCCAACCCATCTTTTCGCGTCATCGTGACACGGCCGTCTCAGATTCAGGTGACGGCCGTCTCAGGTTCATGACACAGCCGTCTCAGATTCAGGTGACAGCCGTCTCAGGTTCATGACACGGCCGTCTCAGATTCAGGTGACGGCTGTCTCAGGTTCATGACACGGCCGTCTCAGATCGTCTAAGCCTAGGGGGAGAGGCTCGTCCCTGCGGGCTCAGGAGGTGCTAGACCCGCAGGGAGACGACCGTAGGCCCGCAGGCATCTCACCCTACGACCGCAGGGAGGTGAAATCAGGGTCGCAGAGGTATGAGCTTAGATTAGTTAATGGCTTAAGTTTAAAGGCGATACCGGAAGAGCGTTTGGGCTAAACCACTAACCGACCAAACAGAACGCTTTTACTTGCTCAATATTTTCTTTCCGTCTTTCAGATAGATATTCCGTGTTGCTTGCTTCAGTGTGTTGTTTCCTATCTTTCGTCCTCCAAGGTCATAAACATTGGAAGAGGAGGGATGCAGTTGACTGCCCATTATTTTTTCAAGGCTGTTTGCGACATCGGCTATTGAGATGAACGCCTTTACTCCAGCACCTTCTGTGGCCATATAAGCCTCGAAGGGACGACTGGCTCTGTAACCGCGAACAAAGATAGCACCAGGCATATAGCTCTTGTCACTATCGTGGTAGTCGAAGTCGTTTAGCATATAATGGTTGTCAGCAGCTTCCGTAATCGCGTAACTCGGTATCATAGAATAGGTGCTGCCCTTGACCGTCTGGGCCTCGTTAGTAGGCTGCATTTCCACATTCTCAGATATGAATGTTACATCTCCCGTTATGCAATACTCTTCCGGATAGATTTCGTTGTTCGGCATTGCGATAATATAAGGGGTGTTCGCTTTTATGCTTGTGGCAGCTGTGAATCCCATGACCTCATCGTAGGTTGCAAGCCAGAACGGGCGCGTCTCCGTTGTCTCCTCTCCGTTTGTGCTTCCACCGAATGGAACAAGAACGCCGCGCTCTGCGCTTACAATGGTTTGCACGTTAAACGGCACAACGATGCTTTCCCATCCTCCAGCTTGGCCGATAGCCGTACGTTTGCTGAAATTGCGGGTGTAAGTCACTCTTTTAGCTGTGAATGTCTGCGGGTTGCGCAGCTCCTTACCGTCTGTCAGAGTGATTCTTTCTGCAACATTGCCCTTAATCACATTGCCCTCGAACGTACTTTCTGTCCCCTCAGGTGCAAACACCAGGAGGTTGCTGTCATAGCTCTCAGGAGCATCAAAGCAGTCGGCATTAATGGGCGCTTCTCCGTTCCATTTCACCACTTTCAGATTCGGACAGTTGGCAAAAGCGGCCGTCTTCACTTCCTTTGTTGTCCCAGGCAACACTACTTCTTCAAGGGACGTGAGGCCGCTGAAGATGCCCGACTCTATTATTCCCACTGGATAGCCATTGATATATTCAGGTATAATTATTCGGCTTGATATCGTGTCCTGAAATCCTGTGACGGCATACGCGTAAGTGTCATTAATGTTGTATGGTTTATAGTCAATTCCCTGTTCATCGCGATAATCTTCCGGAATACCAATCTCTTTAATATAAGAGAAGTTTTTCCAGCCTGTCGCATCTGAATATGCGTCCTTACTTCCCTGAACAACAGAAAGCGTAGCTATGTCGTAGCAGGAGAAAGCATCTTCTGTGATTGTTGGAGGTTGGGGTGCAAGGACGCTGACACTGGTAAGTTGATTACATCCGTAGAAAGCCTTTTCTCCGATGCTTGCAACTCCTTCAGGGATAGTGATAGCCAACAGACTTGTCTGATCGTAGAAGGCGTATGGCGCAATGGCCAAAATGTCATCAGGGAACTGTGACCCTTTACCACCTGCAACCAATGTACTGGTTGCAGTATGAACTATAGTATTCGAGTTGTCGCGAGCATCAAAAATTTTATTAGCTGTATTTACAGAAAAAGCACGTATTCCGGTGCATCCTGCAAAGGGATTAAGGCCGATTTCCGTAATGCTGGCAGGAATATTAACCGAGCTCGTCAGTCCTGTGCAGCCCATGAAAGCAAGGTCTCCGATGGAAATTAAGCTTGATGGAAGAGTAAGAATACCTGTCAATCCCGTGCAGTCCTTAAAAGCCTCTGCTGCAATAGCCGTTACGGGATAGCCGCCTACATCGCTACGCAGGGTGAGCGTTCCGCTGATGTCACCTTCGTTCCCACTTATTGTGTAGGTGTATGTGTCGCCTTCAACCACAGGAGTGTAGATTACGCCGTCAATCTTTGCCAATTTAGGTGCCCCCAGAGCCTCAATATTCGAGAACTGGCTCCACGGTTCCACAGAGGCGTAGGTCGTACGCGAGCCGAGAGGCACTAACAGAGTCTTGTTTTCTGTATTGTCAAAGGCCGTCGTTGCTGTCATTGGCGGATCTGACCGCAGAATCGTAAGCGTCATCATATCGCAGCCCACAAAGGCCTGGTCTCCGATGTTCTCAACAGAAGCTGGTATTGTGATACTTGATAGCCCTGTGCGGTCCGCGAAAGCGGTATCGCCGATGGCGGTAACGGGATAGTCATTTACAGTTGAAGGAATTACAATCTCATCAGTATGAATCTCATTTAGCCGCACCACAGTATATACATACGATCCTCCCAAATATTGTGGCAAATATCTCACGCCCTGATTATCGGTAAACTCTGTCGGAGCCCCAATTTCATAGATATGTTCTATGCTGTTCCAACCCTCTGTTGACATGTAAGCAGCTTTACTGCCTAAAGGCACGTATAGCTCAACGCTTTCCTGATTTGAAAAGCAGTTCTCGTTCACTGCAAATGGGGTTAAAGATAGAGAGGTGATTACGGCGAGGCTGTCACAACCCGCAAACGCGCTGTCACCGATTGACGTTATATCTGCTGAAAGCATGACGTTCGATATGCCGCTTCCCTCAAATGCTGACGGTCCGATAGCCGTAACGGTCGGATCTATCCTACTGCTGCGACATCCCACTATAAGCGTATTTGTAGCAGTCTCCACCACAGCATTACAGTCGTTGCGAGAGTCAAACACCGCGTTTGTAGTGCTTACTACCAGCGTGTCCAAACTGAGCATTCCCGCAAATGCGCGGTCTCCGATAGAGACCACGTTTGCCGGAATGCTGACAGCCGTCACGCCCGCGCATCCCATAAAGGCACCAGGAGCGATTGCCACCACTTTCATTCCGCCAGCCGAGTTTGGAATAATTACCTGACCCAGAGTCTGCGTATCAATAGCTGGAGCTCCGTCCCATGTTCCCACCTGTATGTTCATCTCTACGGTGTCAACCAACTGGAAGGTCATAATCACGCCATTCTTTGTCTGTGCCGAGAATGTGGCTCCCAGTTCCTGTGCCTCCACAACGAGTGGCACACTAAGCATAATGCACGCAGCTAACGCACGCACATATAATATTAATGAGTGTTTCATTGACTGAAATATGTTTTGTTTCATTTCTTGATTATAAATCTCTTCTTTCCTCCAATGATGTAAATCCCCTTTGATAATCTTGAGCCCAGAACTTTTGAACCTTTAAACCCTTGAACTCTTGAACCATCGCTGACTTTGCGTCCGCTCAAATCATACACTGCGTCAGTGTCCCTTTTTCCTTCGGAGAGACTTGCTATACCATCCCTCATCGTAACGGTCAGGATGCCTGGTACAAGAGTCAGCTCATAGTTGAGTGCTTCACCACCACTAAGCTCGATAGTGTATGTACCAGGAACAGATGCCTCATCAGCTTCACAGATAACTTCAGGGAGAGTGATGTCTGTCTCTGAATCTCCATTCCTAAAGCCTTCAAACATTAGTTCAAACTGAGGATTTTCCAAGCCCTCTTCCCTCTCTGCATCTTTTACCGTAATGGTCAAAGAAGCCTTTGTGATGGTCAGCGTTCCTGCTACAAAAGTAGCATTCGTGTTATCCACTGAACCCTGCTCCACAAGAATCGGATAGATTCCGACAGGAGTAGCTGATGTAGCTTCGCAAACCAATTTAGGGGTGCCCTCAAATATAGCCCCCTCACTTGTGTAAGTTAACTCTGGCACTTCGTCACCATACGTCATCGTAATGTCATTGGCCGTAATTGTTATAGGGGCATAACTTACGGTGAGCGTGCCATTGACAAACTTCAAATCATAGTTACTGGCTTCACCTCCGCTTAAGGTTATCGGATATGTTCCAACTGCAGATTGCTCATTGGCTTCGCAGAGAACATCTGGAAGTGTGATATCTGCCTCTGTATCGCCATTGCGGAAGCCTTCAAACAACAGCATAAACTCTGGATTCGCATCATACTTGAACCTTTCTGCGTCCTTAACCGTTATAGTCAGAGGGGCCTTCTTAATAGTTAGTGTTCCTGCAACTAAGGTCGTGTTTGTGTTATCTATTGAGCCCAGTTCTATCATTATTGGATATATTCCGGCAGGAGATGTAGATGTTGCCTCACATGACAACATAGGTGTTCCCCCAAAGGCTGCCCCATCACTTGAGTAAGTCAGCTCTGGAACCTCGTCACCGTATGTTATTGTAATGTCGTTGGCCGTGATTGTTACAGGAGCATAGACAACATTAAGAGTCCCATTAACAAGAGTAATGTCATAGTTTGTTGCTTCACCGCCACTAAGAGTTATAGGATAAGTCCCTAACGCAGAGCTCTCATTGGCTTCACAATTGATAGTTGGTAATGTAATGTCTGCCTCGGTATCATCATTGCGGAAACCTTCAAACGAAAGTTCAAATTCAGGATTAGTCTCATTAAAGAAACGTTCTGTATCCTTAACTCTAATCGTAAGCGGAGCCTTTTTTATGGTCAGCGTTCCAACTACGAATGTAGTGTTTATATTGTCCATTGAACCTTGCTCAATCGTGATTGGATAAGTCCCCACAGTGGAGGCCGAAGTGGCGGAACACCTCAACGATGGTGTACCTTCAAAGTCAGCCCCTTCGCTTGTGTAAGTCAAAGTAGGAACTTTGTCTCCATACGTCATTGTTGCATCATTGGCTATTATCTTAACAGGGGCATAACCTATGGTCAGAGTCCCGTTAACATAGCGAATATCATAGTTCTGTGCTTCACCACCGCTAAAAGTGATGGGATAAGAACCAACAATAGTATTGTCAATAGCATGACATCTTATAGTCGGTAATACAATGTCTTTCTCTGAATCGTCATTTCTGAAGCCTTTAATTGTATAGGTAGGTTTCGGCAAATCGTCACCTTTAATAATTTCAATATCATCAGCACGAATGATCAATGGAGCTTTTTCTATGGTAAGCGTTGCTCCAATGAAAGTTGCTTTCTCATTTACCACAGTCCCCCTTGATATTATTATCGGATATGTGCCAATTGGAGATGAAGAAGTCGCTTCACATGACAATTCTGGTGAACCGTGAAATAGGACTCCACCTGAAGAGAAAGTTAATCTCGGCATTGGATCACCATAAGTCATTGTTATATTGTGTGCCTGTATGGTGATTGACTCATTGTCGTGCCATTCTACCATCGGGTCACCAGGCGTTTCCGGGTCGAATGGGGGTGGTGCAGGAGGTTCTTGATATTCAAAGCGGGCTATAAGCGTCACATCTGCATCTGGCATTACATAATTAAAGGCAGCATTATTGCTGATTAGAACATCATCAAAATACCAGCCTTGGAATACGTAATTCTGATTACCCCAGGTGTTTAGAGCAACCGATGTCCCCTCGCGGACGATGTCTCCGCTCACACGGTTGAAGGCTGCTATGTCAGCTGGTTCGCAGATAAGATTCAGAACATGCTTTTTGTGGATTACTACCGTCTGCGGGTCTTCTGGAGTATTAGGTGTAAAGTCATAGACAGCCGTCAGAGTAGCATCTTTATCTGTTGTGATATAGATGAACGACGCATTGCGGCTGATAATATCTCCGCCTGAGAGCCAATACATGAAAGTGTATTTTGCAGAGCGGGCCGAAGTGCTGACGCGCACAGCCGTCCCCACCTCATAGCTTCCCGCACCAGACACGTAAGCCGCCAGCGGGTTCTGAGCCACAACAGAAAGCCCATATTTTTCAGGCTCCACGGGAATCTCCGGGAACACAGGTGTCTGCGGGTCATCCGGCGGCGTAGGGTCAAACCCCTGCGACCACCCGGACACACTTGCACCGAGCGCCAATACCAATATAATTATTCTGAAATATTTCATTCAAATCTATTTTTATCAAGTTAGGTATCAAGAATTCGAGAATTTGAGAATTTTGTATTTTGTCTTCTGTCTTTCTGATTTATGAATTGGAGAGAAATCAAAGAATACATTTGTAATTTATTCTCTAATTCTATAATTCTTGACCTTAAATGATTTATTTCACCGTGATTTTTGCGCTTGCCATCTCGACCTTGACCACATATACCCCGTGAGGGAGACTGATGAAGCCGTTGCCGGTGTGGTTGCCCATCAACTGACCGCCCAGAGTATAGACGCTGATGGTCTTGCCTTCGGCGTTGCCAATGCTGATACCTCCTGTCTGGGTGCCGAGAACAACACCTGTCAGCTCAGCCAGATTAGCCACATCGGTCGGAACGGAAGGCATGTACAGCACGAAGCGGTTCGTGAATGTACCGGCCTTGGTGGAGAAGTTATAGTCGGATGTGCTCAGGTCGTGAGTCATATTCGTTTCGCGGTCAAGCAGCATCATCCTGCGATCCATGCGCGGAGCGGAAATCGTGAGAATACCCTCTTCCTTGGCGATATATCCAACAGGCACATCGCCAGCGGGACGCTCGTTGATGGAGTAGCGCGAACCGCGCTCGTCTATGGTGAACAGCTGAGCCTTGGCATTCGTAGAAACGAACTTAGATGCGTCTGCGCCCATATCATAGTCCAATGTGGCATCCTGATTCAGCACAACGCGTGTACGGTCAGTTTCTATGTTGTCGCTTGAGAGCGTCAAGTTGATGAGGCTGCGGCGCGGGTTGATGCCCTTGGCACGGCGCGCTTTTGCTTGTGCAGTGGCAGTCACCTGACTCTCGGTGTATGTCTCGCGCCGTTCGGTGCTGAAGGTCACGGCAGCTGTCTCAGTCACTTTCTGCACAAAGAAAGCCTGCCCCGGCTGCAGATGGCAGTCGTCATCACCCGGGCGGAAGGCCTCGTAGGTCTGCTGCTTCACGTTCCAGGTGATAATCGGAGCATCATAGTCATCATCCACCAGGTCGTAGTAGCTGGTGTATGGGTTACCCGTAAGGTTCCAGTTCGCATCAGCTACATTCTCGCTGTCATGCGTCTCCAACGCCACCTCTATGTCTTCGCCGAAGGTCGGCTCTATGTAGTGCAGGGTCAACGTTCCGGCTACATCGCTCTGCAGGATATATCCGTGACCGGCCTCCAGCATATCCGTGTCTGCAGATAGTTTCGTCCAACCTGTGCCGGATGTGGCACGCTGAGCGCCGTCGTAGTCGTACCACACATACTGGCCGGGATACTGACAGTCAGAAATCTTCACATCTTTTGTCGGGGTGTAGAATATCCACTTACCAGCCTCCACCTTCAGCTGTACGGTGAGGGTGTCTATCTCTATATTGTCTGCCTCTGCGATGATGGAGGCGCTGGTGCCGTCATCCTTCTGATCCATCACCACATTGCCCAGCGTCTGTACATCTTCTTTTGCCTTTACGATGAGACCGCTCTCTGCGTTCAGGTCGGCATTCGGACGCCCCTTGACAGTTCCAGTCTCGTCATCAATGAGATAGTCCTTATCAAGATAGAAGTAGTCGTATGTGTCGCTGAACTGCTTCAGATGCTGGAACTGACTCCATTCTGTATTGAAATAATAGGTGTAGTAACTGGTTTCAGGTACATAGAGAGTAGCATTCTGGAAACTCTTCTGGCTGAAAGTGCTAGTACCGATGCTGATGGGCTCCAATGTGTAGGTATATACTGACTCTACGCTGTCACAATCATTAAAGGCATTCTCACCGATTGTTTCCAATGAGCTCGGAAGCTTTACTTCCTTCAGACTTGTACATCCTTGGAATGCGCTTGATTCCAATTTAGTTAGGAAAGGCAAACGGATTTGCTTAAGCGATGTACAATCATAGAATGCACTACTACCGATATGAGTGAGCGTGCTTGGGAAAGTAATCTTACGCAGTTTCTTACATCCATAGAATGTGCGAGATCCTATATCTGTTAATCCTTCAGGAAGAATAACTGAAGAGAGGTTCTCACAACGAGCAAAAGCTCCTTCCTCAATTGAGATAAGACCTTGTGGGAGTGTTAGAGATTTGAGATTCTTGCATCCAGCGAAGGCTTCAGAACTAATGTTTTTTAGGTTTTCTGACAGAACAATCTCTTCCAACGATGTTGCGCTATAAAAAGCCTGCCTTTCAATGCTCTTAAACCCCTTACCCAAAACGACCTTCTTTACAGATTCAGTTTTAGGATACCACGAATCATGTTTAAATGCGCCTTCTTGTAATAAAATGTCAGCATTCTCGCCTGGGCGTATTTCCACATAGTTTCCTTTCATATTATTACAAATTTCTGATCCAATCGAAAAAACACCTCCAATAATCAGACTATCAATATTACTACCGTAAAAAGCTCGAGACTCAATACTTTCAACGTCTTGAATTTTTAGCATAGACGTTTCTGTGAAACAGAATGCGGAGTTCCCAATTTTATTGCATTTACCTAAGTAAAAATTAGAAATGTGTGTGTTATGAAATGCGTATGCGCCTATTTCGCCTATATCACCGTTTATTTCAAGTTTAAGAAGACTGGTATTTTCAAAAGCATAAGGGCCTATTTCCTCCAAGTCACTATTTATTGAACACTCTCTAAGAATGTCACAATCAGCAAAGGCTTTTTCCCCAATACGAGAAATGCTTTTAGGCAGCTTGACAGAAACAAGATTGAGTCCATAGAACATCTTTGTTCCTATCACATTACTCTCAGAGCAATAGTTATCTAAATAGCAATGTGAATTAGGTAAGATCACAGCATCCGTTAAATCAAGGGCTTTTAAATTTAACATCTTGTTCCTTATAAGCAGTATGTCATAACTGTTTATTGTTCCGCTTATCTTGAGATTCACCACATTAAGCATATTCTCCTCACCTATTGCCTGATGCAATCCCGATAAATTTCCCTTTGCAACCGTGGTTACATCAAATTCTGTTTCAACATTGTCTGGAATAATATGAAGAGCGTAATCAGACCATACGAGGGCACTCTTGTATGCATTCAGGGCTTCCGCAGGAACAATGATTGTGAGTTTATCATTTAACACGCCGTCTGATGATAATGATGGAGACGTGATAGAGTTACTTTTTAAAAGAACTAGCCTAGAGCAATCACGGAAAGCAAAGTCTCCAATGCTTGTCACGCTATTAGGAATTGTGATGGATGTCAGGTTGGAGCAATATTGGAAAGCATAGTTGGGAATTGAAGTTAGGCCCTTCGAAAGAACTAAATTCGTCACTTCTTCACCATCCTGATATATATGACGTGTTACATTACTTGGCAAGTTTCCAAATTGATCTGACCATACACTTGGATTGACAATATTAATATTGACTTCTTTCACATTGACACAGTAATAGAAAGCATCTTCTCCAATGCTTGTCACGCTGTTGGGAATCGTAATGGATGTCAGGTTGGTGCATCTATTGAAAGCACCTCCTCCAATGCTTGTCACGCTGTTGGGAATCGTGATGGATGTCAGGTTGGAGCAATATTGGAAAGCATAGTCTCCAATGCTTGTCACGCTGTAGGTAACATTATTATATGTCACACTCTCGGGAATCGTCACAATGTCTGTGTATTTGGAGTCGCCATATGTTACACTAGCTTTCCCGGTATTGAATTTGTAATAGATGCCATCAATTATTGCATCATACGCATTTGTCGTCAGCGTTGAAAGTAACACCAAAATAATTAGTAATGTTCTTTGTTTCATAATAGATGAGTTTTCATTGTTCTTTAGCCTTAGTTAGTAGTAATTTAGGACATAAAATGCCTAACACGCGACAAAGTTAAGCATTTATTCGAATATACAAGCAAAAAGAAAGGGAAAAATGTAAAATATGTGGTTTTATAAGGAAAATATGCGGAGTTTGTCAACGGTCAACGGTCACAACTGTTGAGCGAAGTCGAAAATTTGTCAACTATCGTACCCCCATATTGGCTAAGCCCCCCTCTATGGCCCCCTATAAGGGGGGCCTAAGAGGAGGGGCTGTCGCCTAAGACGGCCCCATAGGGTTTCGGCTAATTCTCCATGGGGTTTCGGCAAAAAGTTCATTAGGTTTTGGGCAAAAGCCCATGAAGTTTCTGCATGAAGACCATTGAGTATTAACAAGCGACCAAACCACCAATTAAACGAATTTCTCCTTTTTACACGAATGGCCATATAATGAGACACACCAATGACCATAAATTCATGAATAATTCGTGTACCCATTGGTGGATATTCGTGTGAAAAAGGAATAACAATGGTCAATGCTCACGAATTGTTGAGCGATGTCGAAAAATGATCAATGTTCAGTGATTAATGCTTACTTCTCGGCAGTTATCTCTAATCCGCGCAGTTTTTCGTCTTTCTGCAGTCCCTTTTTGATTTCGATGTTGATGCCGTCCGAGAGGCCGGTGACGACGGCGCGACGCTCGTAGGTCTGCTGGCTGCCCTCACCGTGAATAACGTGGACAAAGGCGGTGTCGCCGCTGAAGGTGATGGCTCCCTCGGGGATGGAAAGCACCTGCTTGGCTTCGGCCAGTACGATTTGGGCGGTGGCGCTGTAACCGCTGCGGATGTCAGCTGCGGCTCCGTCGGCTGTGGCTGGTATGGTAACGGCGGCTTTAATCTCGAACTGATTGACTCCGCTGGCTTCGGTTGCCTTCGGGCTGATATATTCCAGACGGGCTTCGAAGCGTGTGTTCTGTAGGGCACCGATGGTTATCTGCATCGGCATCCCCACGGAGAGGCGGCCCACCTCGGTCTCGTCGATGTTGCCGCGGAAGATGAGGTCGGACATGTCGGCTACGGAGGCGATAGTTGTACCGTCGTTGAAGGTGTTGCTGAGGATTACGGAGTTACCGACCTTGACGGGGATGTTGAGGATGCGGCCGCTGATGGTACTGCGGACGAGGGTGTTGGACGAGGAGGCGTTGGAGGAGGAGACGCCGTCGCGAACGACCTCTAACTGGTCTTGGGCTGCCAGCACCTCTTCGCGCGACTGGTCGTAGGCTTGTTTCGCTTTCTCGAACTCGTTGGCAGAGATGAGTCCTTTGTCGAAGAGGCGCTGCTGACGCTCGAAGTCGGTGCGGGCCTGGTTGGCGTTGATGTTGGCCAGACGGACGCGGGCCTCGGCGCTGCTGAGCTGGTTCATGTCGGGGATTACTTTCAGACGGGCTATCACCTCGCCTTTCTCCACGCGGTCGCCGGCCTCTTTGAGCAGCTCGGCGATGATGCCGCTCATCTGCGGCTTCACGTTCACCTCGTCGCGCGGCTCAATCTTACCGGTGATTACGGTGGTTTTGCTTATGTCACGCAGCATGGGCGTGACGGTCTCATAGACCGTGGGGGTGGGGCGTGACTGCCACCAGAGGAATACGAATGTCCCGACAAAAAGCAGCAGGACGAGCAGGATTACGATGGGTCGGATAATCTTTTTCATTGTGATAAGACCCACCCCCGAACCCCTCCCGTGAGGGAGGGGAGCGGCTAGCGCTTGGAGGTTTATAGGGTCATTATTTTAAATTAACGATTTTACTATTAACGATTTACTATTGATATTTATTTTAAATACATCCCGCAGGATTCCCCTCCATTACGGGCGACTGGGGTCTTTAGAGAAGCCACTGAATGTGGCTTCGGCCCCACAAAGGGGAGCGAATCCCCATTCGCGACGGAGGGTAGGTGCCCTTTAGGGCGGGGTGGGTCTTAATCCTCATGCATGGCCTCGACGGGCTTGATGCGCATGGCGCGGAGGGCAGGCGGGAGACCGGCAAGGATGCCAAGGACGGTGAGCAGGAGGACTGCGCCGATGGCGGTGCCTACTGCCACCTGGAAATGTGCGGCGACGATGCCGTCCTCGGTGTTTGCCAGTTGCAGCATCTGCAGGATCATCACGGCAAAGAGGATGCCGCTCATGCCCGCCACGGCCGTGAGCACGATGCTCTCGCTTATGATTTGGGATAGGATTTTCAGGGGTGTGGCTCCGATGGCGCGGCGGATGCCAATCTCTGTGGTTCGTTCACGCACGGTGACCATCATTATGTTGGAAACGCCGATGGCTCCGGCGAGCAAGGTGCCGATGCCAACGAGCCAGATGAGGAAATTGACTCCGCTGAAGAGGTTGTCCATAACGCCGAAGAGGACTTCGGTGTTGAAGATCATCACCGCCTTCTCGTCCTCCGGGTCAACGTCATGAGCGCGGGCAATCACCTCGCGCATACGCGGGGTGATCTGACTGATGGTCACGCCGGGCTTGCCCGTGACGGCAATGAGTTCCAGCGTGTCACCCATGTTGTATGCCTGCTGCATCAGGGTGAACGGCACGCACACGCTCTCGTCTGCCGAACCGTTGATATTCATGTTGCCCTCGGCATAATCCACGCCGATGACCTGGTAATAGGTCGAGTCTATGCGTATAAGCTCACCCGAGGGGTCGCCGCCGCCGGGGAACAGGGTCTTGTAGATCTTCTTGCCTATGACACACACCTTGCGGTTCTGCATCATGTCCATGTCGTTGAGATAACGCCCGAAACGGATGCGGGGCGCATCTACCTTGGCGTAGTCGGGCTGCAGGCCCTTGACGTTGCATGAGACGCGGTGCTCGCCATAGACAGCTCCCGCTCCCCAGTGGGAGAGCACGGGTGAGACGACATCCAGCCCGGGAACCTGAGCCTGCAGACGTTCCACATCGTGACGGACCATGCTCCAGCGGCGTCCCTTGCGGAAGCCGTGGTAAGGGCGTGTCGTAGGCTGGGACCAGACGAGGGCAGAATTGGTGGCGAAGCCCTCGAAGGTGTTTTCCAGGAGTTCCTTCAGGCCGTCGCCTCCGCCTATCAGGGCCACGAGCATGAAAACGCCCCAGAACACGCCGAATCCGGTGAGGAAAGAGCGCGTCTTGTTGCGGAGCAGTGTCTCCGTAATCTCGCGGAAGGAATCAGGGTCGAACCAGAGCATGTTTGATGTAAAATGTAAAATGTTTAATGTAAAATGTAAAATGTTTGATGTAAAATCTTTTACTTTTTAATTTTTACTTTTTCCTTTTCATTTGTTTAGTGCCTCTATCGGGCGGATGCGGGCGGCTTTGAGGGCCGGAACGAGTCCGGCGAGGGTGCCTGCGACGATGAGGACTATGGTGACGCCGATGCTGGTGCCGAGACCAACGGTGGGGTTCACGAACATCGTGGTCTGGAAGAGGCCGGTGTCGATGACGCGGCTGCCGAGGGTGGCATCCATATATAGGTTGGCAATCACTCCGAGCAGCATACCGATGTAGCCGAAGATGGCTGTGATGATGATGCTCTCGGTGATGATGATGCGGAGGATGGAGGCGGGTGTGGCGCCGATGGCTTTGCGGATACCGAACTCGCGTGTGCGCTCACGTACCGTTATCAGCATTATGTTCGAGACGCCCACGATGCCGCTGAGCAGGGTGAAGAGGCCGATGATCCACAGCGAAGTGCGGATGATATTCATACCCATAGCCATCTGCATGGCCTGCGTGAAGCGATTCCACAGCCAGATGGCCTCCTCGTCGTCCGGCGCCGCCTGGTGGTTGCGGTTCAGGGCAGCGCGGTAGCGGCCCTCGAACTCTTCGTTCGCCTTTTCGGTGGCGAGACCGTGGAAGGTGAAGGCGATGCGGTCGGCGCGGTCGCCACGGTTGTATATGGAGCGCAGGGTGGTGAAGGGGGTGGTCACGTCGGTGTTGCTGCGGCTCTTGTCCTCCTGCTCGATACCGACTACGGTGAATACCATCCCGCCGACTTTCACGTTCTGTCCCACGAGCGAGCGCGGGGCGCGGGGATAGAGCTCACGAGCCATATTCTCCGGCAGAACGAGGACTTTGCGCTGGTCGCGTATGTCGAGATCGTTGATGAAACGGCCTGCG
>Ga0310694_10003543_pt1 | contig 15304 bp, 9 predicted proteins | sample 174DNAGHGhighgp2_FD_203884 | JGI IMG/M metagenome (GOLD analysis project Ga0310694, IMG submission 203884) | Sheep rumen microbial communities from Palmerston North, Manawatu-Wanganui, New Zealand - 1742 DNA GHGhigh gp2 (v2) (version 2) | ecosystem: Host-associated > Mammals > Digestive system >... | reverse complement strand
TCGAGGTTCCGCTGTGCCTGGAGGCATTCAGCAGTTAACCAAGTTTCCGACGAATGTGAGCGGTAGGAACACCTTCAAGTTCCACGGCAAACTGCTTCCCGGCAACCTCTATATCACCACCACCAACTCGGAGACGCCCTCCACCTACTACGCTCCGAAACTTGTTGACACAGATATCGTTACGGACAAAGCCGACTATGTTCAGAAGCGGGATAGTGTCGGATCGGAATGGGCGGTTCTCTTCGAGGCAGACAACTACCGCTTTACTGTCGACACTTACAACAAGCAACTCACGGGCGAACTGTTTGTCCGTTGGTACGAAGCATGGATTTGTGGCGGTTGTGTCGAAGATGAGCAGGGCAAAGGCATCTCTGGTCAGGAAGGACATTGGCAACTCACTTCAGGCAAGCAGATGGAACAGAATTGGGAAGATCCCAACGTCTTCGAGTGGACGGGCTACCTGAAGAACTATACCTACAATCAGGAACCCAAGCGCTTCAAGATTAACGGCCAGTATGGATGGAGTCCCAAAGTGCTTCATCCCTTCACCCAGGATGCCTCTATCCTGACGGCCAAGCAGGTATGGTACAACGGTTCGGAGGACTACAAATGGCGCATATCCAACGATGGATACTATCGCATCAGGATAAATGTCTTCGAGGAAACCATCGAGGCCGATTATTTAGGTACGGAAATGCCCGACGGAATCCGCTTGACAGACGAAGCCTATGCCGATATTGATGTGGTGGGGAGGAGAATCTCTGTCAAAGCAGAGAGGCCCTTGACGGTCCGACTCGTTTCTGTGGATGGCAGCCAGCAAATAGCTTCTTCCGGTTCCGAGGTCATCCTGACGGCTCCCAGTTCAGGCCTTTACATCCTTGTCGCCGCCGACGGCCAGCACAACTTCACCAGAAAGATTCTGGTCAAGTAAATCCGCTCAGGCTAAAGTCGTCTCAGAACATGACGTGTGACGTTTGCCATTTACTAGTGTGACGTTTGCGATTTACTAGTGTGATGTTTGCCATTTACTAGTGTGATGTTCGCCTTTTACTAGTGTGACGTTAGCCAGGTTAACTGCGTACGATTGTCCCGATAAAGTGTGAAAATCTACCCTCTTCACACCCATTTCCTGCAAAATGATGTGCCTTTTCTATATAAAAGGCCTTCATTTTGAGGTCAAACCATTAAAAATGCGAACGACCAAATTGAGCGAAATGTATGGGAAAAAGCACCGAAACGAGTGGTTTTTGCACGTTTTCGAGGCCTAAATAGGCAGAATTTGAGCACTTTTTGTCACAGTTTTGTGATTAATGTCCCTCGTTCTGAGTCCAAGCGAACAACCTAACTCGTTGTAAATCTGCCTCTTAGATGAGGAATGATTGGGTGTAGCGTTACAGTTACAGTTGTTACAGTTATTTTTTAAGGGTACTTGTATTTCCCCTTTTTCAATATATTATATATATAACTAATTATATATTAATTAATTATATAGTAACATAAGGGGAAATTGAAGTATAACTATACCTCAAAAACGAAACTGTAACTGTAATAACTGTAACGGCCCTATGGTGATGACATACTTGTTCTCTCTATAAGGCCTCTTAGAGAATCTTGAAAAGATTGATGCTCCTCTCGAAGGCATAGCCCCTGTTTTATCCTCTTGCCGTCAATAGAATAGGTTTCGTTATCCTTTATGATATAGAGATGCCCGTCACGGACGACTTTGCGTGCGCGTGACAGCCCGTGTGCTCTGGGGGACATAATGCAGTCTAGAAGTGGATCGTAGGAGAAGTCTCCGTCAACCGTGTTGAGTGTGTTCAGCAAAGAGTCTATTTCGTGAGCCCTTGTCGAGAGCCATGCCGCGAGGTTTTCAGCCGAGACGTCTATTTTGTCCATCTGCTTGGAGCCCCATTTCTTGGCATTCGCTTCGGTCGACTTGTCGATGGCTTCGGCATAATCCGTCCCGACTAGAGAGTCGTGGTAATGCTGGACTTCGGCAAGGACATGCTCTTTTTCGGTGTTCCAAATGCGTATCATTTCGCGTGCGAGAAGTTTGTTTGGGCTCTTCTGAAGCATGTACTTAAAGTAATGGAGGCTTATGATGTTCGTCCATCTCCCCTGGACTCGGAATATCGAATCGAAGTCCCAAAGGGGGCCCATTGTCAGCATTGAATGGTCATTCCGCCGTATTATGTACACATTGCTTCCTGCTCCGTCTAGTGTACCCAGAATCTGATGCGCCAAAAGCCACCGAGCGCAACTCTCCACGTCTATGAGCTGGGGGTAGCATCCGCTAACTATTGAGGCGTCGAACAGGTCGATGAATGCCTTGAAGTCTGCCAGTTGTTCCTCGATGATGTCGTCGCTGTCGGGGTATTTGAATGTGAACTGAAAGGGGGAGGAGGTGTCCGTGAGGAAGGAACTTTCCACATAGACGTCCTCGTTCCAATAGTATGGATCTATTTCCGAAATGTAACCTGTGTGCTTATCCACATTGATCCGGCACATCTCATTGCGTTTGATGGTTTCCGTTAGCTGGTAGTATCCCCGGAAATTCCCGTTGAAGAGAAGGTTGACGTACCTGCTGTCAGGGACCCACTCGGTCACCTTGAGCACTTCTGTCACCACATTGCCTATCTTCGAGAAGATGGGGCAGGAGAACTTGGCGGCTTTCGTTGGCTGTGCCTTCAGTAAGGCCCAATCCTTGTCCTTGTATTTATCGCTACAGCCGCGCAGAAGCATGTCCGCCTTCTTTTGAAGTTTTATCTTATATGGTCTCTTTGCTGTTGCCAGGGCAGAACTATTCCCGCGTATTTTGATTGTCATCCCGCTTTCCCCTTTTACATACTCTCCGCTATCGTATGCAGGGTTCTCGGTGTCTCCGGGAAGGAATATCCTGACACGGCCTGGCACTTTTGTGACATTTGTGATGCCGTACCCAATACATCCTTCGGGTGGGGTGCTTATTAGCTCTGCCGTCGGCTCCTCCTCGTTCACGGTGTTTACCACGACGACGGGCAACCCATAGCTCAGGACTTCCTCCAGCGTCTGTGCTAGGATATGTTTGGGTGCGAAAAACAAAATGAGAGATGTGAGGAGGGCGGATGCCAGTTTCATCTTGATGGATTTGTGATTAATTGTGCAAAGGTAAACACAATTTCACAAATTACCCCCCCATGCGTTAAATGATGTTAAACGCGCTGAATTTGTCGATTTATTCTCCAAATCGACGTTTTCTGACGGCTTTATTGTCGTTATAGCACTTATGTACCGCGAAGACGGGAAATTCGCATAAATCGAATTTCTGTTGGGAACCAGTAAGTTGTAATGTCTGTTTTTCTGTAAAGAATCTTCTAAAGGAAAAGCTCTTTGTAAATGTCGCTCATTACGGAGACAGCTTTCTCTCTTGTGAAGTTCTCCTCGATGCGCTTCTTGGCCGCTTCGGCATACTTCTTGCGCAGCTGGTCGTTTTCGGCCAAAGTGTCGATGGCTTCGGCAAAGGCTTTGATGTCGTTCAGGGGAACTACGATGCCCGTCTCCTTATCGACCGACACCCAGTTTACGCCCGAACCTTTTAGCTCGCAACTGACTGAAGCACAACGGCAATACATGGCTTCGGCCAGGGCAATTCCGAAGGCTTCGGCCTTGGTGTTCGAGGGGAAGGCAAAGATGTCGGCAGCATAGAGGTACTGGCGAAGTCTGTCGTTCAGCAATCGGCCCAGGAATATGACGCGGTCGGAATGTGGCATCTGCTTCAGTTCTCCGTCGATGGGGCCCTTGCCTCCGATGAGTATGACGCAATTGCTCTTGATGAAGGCATCGGCCTTGATGAGGTTGTCCAGGCCTTTGTAGGGGATGTGACGCCCACAAGTGAAGACAATTTTCTTTCCTTTGTAGCGAGCCCGAATCTCCTTGACCTTCTCCTCGTCACCCAACAGGGGGTAGAAGCGTTCGGAGATGATGCCGTTCTGCGCGATACGTACCTTGTCGATGTGGCGCTGGAGGGGCTTGGAGTCGGGAATGTAGTTGGGCGAGGTGGAGATGATGACATCGGCACGACGAAGGATTGCCGTCTCGAAAGGCTTGACCAGATAGTACATCAGGCCCTTGGAGAGGATGTCGGAATGCCAATGCAGGACGACCTTCGTCTTTTTGTCGACACAAGTGCAGACCAGAGGATAGATGAAGGGATTGGGACAATGGACATGCACGGCTTCGGGCTTCTCCTGCTTGATGACCTGCTTGAGCACTTTCCTATAGGTGAGGGCTACATCCTGGCTCATGAACGAGAAGTTTACGGGCACGCGATAGACGGTCACGCCACGAATGTCCTCTTCGCTATACATGCCGTCTGTGGCAAAGCAGATGACCACATTGTGATAGTTCGTCATTCCTTCGGCCAGATACATGGCAACGGTCTCGATGCCGCCCAGATCGGGGTAGTAGTACTTGGAAATGTGTAGTATGGTTTTCATAATCTATGATTTTGTGTATCTCAGTTTTTGTGCAAAGTTCTTTCCGAAGACCGACAAGACCTTCTTCGCCATCTGAGTGGCCACCAGGAACAGATAGAAAGTCCAGGCTTGCAGTGCGTTTCCACCATTCTTCCGAACCATGTAGAGGTAGTCGTCCCTCTTCCGGAAAATGCTGTTCGCATTGGTTGTCCCTCCGCTTATGAACACGGCCGTATCGATGTCGGCGTGTCGGAAAGTGCCGCCCTTGGTGTAAATCCTCATCAGTAACTCCAAATCCATCGGCCAGCGGAGTCGGGTGTCGTAGAGTCCGAAACTGTTGTAGCACTCGCGGCTGATGTAGGCTCCCTGGTGGGCTACATGGCGGAAGAAAGGCATCAGAGGGAAGGTGGTGGAAGGTTTTTCGCGGCATTCGTATCCCGTCTGATAATCCCGCATGATGACGTTCGTGGCGAGGACATCCACATCAGGTGTCCATGCCTCTGCCACTTTAGAGAGGGCTCCCTCGAGCAAAATGTCGTCCGAATTGATCATAACGATGAGGTCGCCAGTGGCCCGCAGGATTCCCTTGTTGAACGCGTCGCTGATACCTTTGTCCTTCTCCGAGATGACGACATCGATCTGGCCGCGATACTTGTCCACAATGCTCAGCGTCCCATCCGTGGAAAGTCCGTCCACAACGATGTATTCGCGCTGCTGATAGTCCTGGCCAACGACACTCTGTATCGTCTTTTCGATGGTCTGAGCGCTGTTGTAGCAGACTGTTATGACGGTTATCTTAGGAGTGGACATCATGCAATAGGGTTATTGTTGAACTTTATGTGCTTCTTCCAGAAACTCTGGAATTCCCATTTTTCGAAGGCATGGCAACCGAAAGGCAGTTGTTGTCCGATCTTGTTGTAAAGATACTCGGGATTAACCTCCATGGAGAAATGTGCCGCTTCCTCTTCGTCGGGTACGAAACAGGTCTTTCCCCAAGCATTCTTGGCCCATACGGAGAACAGCATGTCTTCCTCGCAACCTTTTTTCCTGAACTGTGCAATCGTGTTCCGGAATCCAAAAACTTTGAGGATGAATAGAGGAAGGAGCCCCAGCCGTTTCCACAGAGATGTTTTGTACTCTTCGTTGTACAGGAAGCCATACCAGTATATCTTGGCCAGGATGCCTGGTTTGAGGAATATCTTGTGCCAGTTCGACCTGATGATGCTCAAGCAGTGACCTATTCTCCTCAGGCAGAAGCCACCATTGCCTACGCCATAGAAAATTCGAGTGAATCGCTTCGGATTGTAGGGATAGAAGATAGGTGCTCCGATGAAGTCATAACCTTTGCCGCACCAATAGTCCAGTTCGTCGCGGAAGACCCATGCATCGGGCTGACAGATGAGCATGTACTCGTAGTCCTTAAAGCGCAGATAGAACTCCTCTGAAAAACAAAGGTCGCTATAGTGAGCCGTCGAATCGAAGAATCCCTTGCTGAAGAACTCAGTTCTCAGCGTTCCTTGCTCGCCCTCGACAATCTTTCTGTATTCGTCCAACAGACATCCTTCGTGGGTGACAAACACAATGTCGTGCTTGCCCAAGACACGGAATGTCTGGCGGATGGATGCACGCTCCGAAGCGGAAGGCACATCTTTGTAAATAGGTATGACGACGACGCAACTCATTTCCTATTTGTCCCTCATGATTAAGATGTCTCCAGCTGAGAGCTTGTAGCGTGTCTTGACGGCTTCGGTGCTCAGGTCCTTCCGTATCCGCACGATGTGATTGCTGGCACGCAGACTGACCGTCACATCGTTGACTGCACTCTTGTTGACAAAGCAAGTGTAGTACTTGTCTCCCTTCTTGAAGTGCGACACGACAACCTCTCCGTCCTCGCACTTGCGATGTTCAATTCCAGTCACCTGGCTCTTCCAGAACAGACTGGCCACTGGTTTCAACTCGGCATTCATCTTCCTGACCACCTTGTAGGTCTTGCTCAACTTGCCATTGCGAAGCAGAGGTCCGTCGTGGAAGTCGGCGTGTGCATTTGGGGCGGGAGTGGAATAGGAGAAATAGAGTATTCCCTGTGCGCCGTAAGCTAAATTGATGTAGCATTGCAGACGAAGGTGACCTAAAGTAGGCTTCGGATAGATGAGATGGGGAACGCACAATATATAGGCCCAGAAGGGTTTGCCCGTGCGAAGGCTTTCGTTCCGGATGTCGTCCAGAATGCTGTACCATTTCGGACCTTGCTTACCATTCTTCAGGACTGGATAGTAGTCGTAGGATATCTGCGGCTGCTCAATCTTGCTGAACTCCCTCAGATAGTCGGGATAATTGTTCAGTCCAATCGCTTTGAGCACTTCCTTGCTGCTGTTGGGAAGAAGGTTGATATAACATTGTGCTTTGGGATCAATCTTCTTGATTCTTGCTTGCAGTTTGTTCAATCTGTCCCAGCGTTTCATGGTGGGTTCGTCAGCCAGATGATATTGCCACAAAGCTTCGTGTCCTTTGATGAGAGGTACAACCTTTTCCGGCTGGTCGACAATCATGTCGCTATACATGATTACCTTCATTCCGTGCACATTAGCGTGGTAAAGTGCAGCCTGCATCTTTTCGGGTGTTCGACACCAACACATGCATGCATTGAACCCGGCTTTGTGAATGTCGCGAAACCTGGTGGCATCGTATAAATCCGTGTGCATGACGTCGGCAATGATGGGGAAGCCGTCTGGTCCACCTGCTCGGAGAGTCTGGAGGGACAACAGCGTGAGGACTATTAAAAGAAGTCTTTTCATCTTTGTATAAGTGTTTTTAGTTTGTGATAGGAATTCTCCCACGAGAATTGCTTGATGTTTTCGGTCCCGTTGTGTGCTATTTTGTGTCTCAACTCATTGTCAGTGATGAGTCGGGTGATGTTCTTTGCCAAAGTTTCCACATTGTAAACGGGGGACAAGAGAGCGGTCTTCTCATGCTCTGCCATGCATCGGAATCCGCCATTGTCTGTGCAGGCTACAGCACAACCGCAAATCATGGCTTCGCCAATGGTGAGTCCGAATCCCTCATAGTCTGATGCCGCCACATAAATGGCTCCTTTGTTATAGATGTCGCATAGTTCCTCTCCTGTCGGTTGCCGATGGTAGGTGTACCACGAAGGCAAGTCTTTTGGAGCATCGCAAGTGCCGAACATGGTGACATGTAGTTCGGGAATCTCTTTCTTGACGAGGTCCAATGCTGCACGGCTGTCCTGCACGCGTTTGTGCTCGAGGGTATGGTTCAGCAAGACGATTTCGAATGGCGATCTCTCCTCGATGGACTCGTTCAGAGAGAAACGTTGAAAATCCAGTCCGTTTGTTATCAAGGTTGACTCTGCTCCGGCTTCTCTAACAATGTCGCCAAGCCAAGGTGCAATAACAATGTTGTGAAAACCAAAACGATACGATGCTTTTATCGCTTCCGGGCTGTCGTTCCATATCTCGTAACCCTGTATGAGATAGTATTTGTTGTCTTGTGGAATCTTGGACAAATTGTTCAACTCTACAGCAGTATCATAGGCGGTAGCGAAGACAGTGTCGGTGTTGCGAAATGAGAAGAAAGGCCAATGAAAGCAATACGGGAATCTTTTCCGGATGGAATGATTCAGGGAAAAGTATTCTCCAGCCCGCATCTCACCAATCAACTTTCTATAAAGGAACCCCGCAAAACTGTATAAATGATGAAGCGGGTTCTTGTATGTGCATCTTGCGTGGGGGAAAACAAGGACGACATCAAAACCATCATTGGAAAACATGTTAGCATACTCGTATACAACCTTGTAACCGCCGACGGGTACGCATTTCCGGGTTGTTGCGTCTATGTCGCGACCTGGTAGCAGGAATATGATTCGTTTCTCCTCTCTCTCCATATTTTAATGAAAGTATAAATGGTATAACATTTGATGGAGATAGAAAGCGAAACAGAATAGGGTTATCCCAATCCTGGCAACATATCGTGGCTTAATGCAATAAAGGCAACAGGTGTATGCGATTACATTAAACATTCCAAACAGTTCGTGAAGTCTGGCTCCGAGCACTGGTATTTCGGCAAACATTATCATGCACGCCAATTCCAAAACAAGAATCTTTATGAGGATAGGTGCGTAGACGCAATACTTTTCAATGGTTTCGTAGAAGAAGATGAAGAAGTAGAGCAAAATGAATTCCGCGAAGAAGGGTATCTGCTTGTACGGCACATACTCATCCAGGTTGCCGGTCTCACTCATGTCTCTGTACAAATCCAGTTTGCCCTCAACCAAGGAATTGGGTATAAACGAGACTGCACTGAACCCCATCACATACAAAGCCAAACAAATAGGTACGGCAGATGCAAGAAGGTATTTCCAGTATTTGCCGATTCGCATGTTCCCCACAACAAGAAGAGGAAGGAAAGCCACACTGGAGTAATGAAACAGTATGGCACATATCGTCAACACAGTTGCTTTGAAATAGTGTCTTTTCGCCAATGGAATCATGGCCCACAGCAGAAAGCCTACAGCAACTCCGCAACGAATCTGCACAATATCGTGCAAAGGATAGTAGATGCCGACATATACAATCAATGCCGTGAAGATATACGGAGTGGTCTTCCAAAGAATGACAAGTTTCATTGGAATGGCCATTATGGCATACGCGAGGAAGATGGCACCAACTTTCCAACCGAAGGATACGAAGAGTCGACTCAGATAGATGTATGTAGGCTCTGTGGCAAGTTCAATGATAGGGTTGTAGTTGAAATAGTAGTAATATTCGTAGGTTCGAGCATCCGTCGTCGACAGTGGCTTAAATCCTGCAATACACACCATGCAGATACAAATACCGATGAGTATGGGTATCTTCTGCCATGAAGGCATATAGTCTTCTACAAAAGACAAAACTACAACAATGGCAAATATGGATAGAATCAGGATATCCATCGGTCGCAGTTAAGATGCTTGTTCTTTTCTTTTCTTGCTATTGTATACGACAATGAGATAAATCGTACATGCGAAGCCGGCCAAGAACATCAACGCCAATGTGGTGAACACACGTCTGGGGCCTGCAGGCTTCAGAGGGACGGATGCGCCTTGCAGGACGGTGATGACAGGAGTGGCTTCCTGCAGTTTCGCTTTTGCTGCTTCCAACTTCTGTGTCGCAGCAGAAAAGGTCTGATACTTCATCGTTTTGTCGTTGTTGAGTGCTTCCAGATGAGCCTTAGCCGTTTCGTTGATGATGTCCCAATTAGCATCTACGGCAGCCACGTATTGTCCGTTGCTTACCTCGTAGTCGGCTCTTGCTTGATTATAGATGCGCTGAGCATACGCCAAGTCGTTGCGAGCCTTCTTCGTGCGGTAGTCCATGATGAAGTTCTGCAACTTGTTGCTGACGGTATCTGCTATCAGAGCACAAACCAAGGGGTCGAAGTCGTTGACGATGACAGAGATGACTCCGGTCTTCCTGTCGTAGACATACTGAATCTTCGCACCAATGGCTCCAGCAATATTGTATTGCTTCTCGTTCAGCAAGAAACTGCTGGAGTATGTCTTTCCCTTTGCTCCGGTAGTGTTTGCCTCGACCTTCTTCGGCTTCATCATGCTCTTGAGCTTGCCGATGAGACTCATGTACCAGGAAGTCTTGTTGTGCTTGAGCAGGTAGTCGTAATAGGTGGATTTGATGGAGCCGTCTAATGTTGTGATTTCGACATCGAACATCGATACGATGAAGTCCTTTGATTTCATCAGGTCGGGGTAAAGGTTGGGCGAGATGGCATCGTTCGTCGTCTGTGCTTCGCCAAAACCAAACGAGTTCAGAATCGAGTTCATTCCTCCGCTGCTGACTTCTGGAGCAAGCATGACCTGGCAGGAATAGTAGCGAGGAATGGTGAACACGAATATCAAGGAGAAGATGATGACGCCTGCCATGCATGCGGCATACACTTTCCACTTCTTGAGCAACATTGGAATGATTTCGGTCAAATCCAGTATGTTTTCTTTCTTTTCTTCCATAACGATAAACATTGAACGGTGTTATCTCCTGAGAGCACTAATGAGGACGGCGCCAACGGTGGAGAGTGCGCTTACACCGGCCAGAGCAACAGATGCTTTTTTGCTTTCGTCACCCTTCTCGGGTTTCGTGGGGATGACGATTTCGCATCCGGGTTGGATTCGGCCGTGATACAAGCGACTGACTTGTCCGTTAGCATAGATGATGAATGCTTTGCTGCGTTGTCCGTTGCTGCTTGTTCCACCAGCTTGGTTGATGTAATATGAAGCGGACTTGTCCTCGACGTATGGAACTGTGTTGGGATACAGTACTTCACCACTGATGCGGACTGTGTTGATGCGTTGTGGAATGATAATCTGGTCGCCGTTTCGCAAGATGATGTCTTTGTCGCAACCAGGTTTCTTCATTGCTGCTGTGAGGTCAACACCTACGGGATATCTGTCCTTGATGGTTATCTTGTCGACGTCGACGGTGTCTGCGCTATGAGCCATTTCCAGTAATTGCAGGGCACGCTCCCTTTCGTTCGGCATCAAAGACCGTGTCATGCGTGTTCCTTCGGCAAAGCCTGCTTCTGTAAGACCACCAGCGCGTTCTATCAGGTCGCTCAGTCGGTCGTTTCTGCTCTGCAGGCTATAGTTTCCTGGATATTTGACTTCTCCTCCCACATATACGACAGCAACGTCGGCAAACTCTGGGTTTCTCTTGATGGTTATCACGTCGAAGGGCTTCAAGGCAAAGTTCTGTCCGTCTTTTGCGATAAGTCCGTCCTGAATGTTGAAAGTGAAGATTTTCGCTTTCCTGTTGTATGTGCTGTCCCGTTCATCTGTATATTGCAGACGACGTGCAATCTCGATGTTGCTCAGCAGGGCTTCTTCTCTCAATCCTCCAGCAGCCACGATGGCATCCTCCAGAGTCATGTTTTCAACGTAGGGGAAAAGACCTTGCTTTGCGACAGGACCGTAGATGTGGTATTTTCGTGCTCTGGTAATATCTTCGTTCGACGATATAACCAGCGAGTCTTCGTTTTCCAGGATGACGTCAGGAGCGTTATCGTTCATGATGCCGGCAAGGTCGACGCTCATCGCTTTACGTGTGCGATTCTCGTTCATGCGGAAGAGGACGGCAAGGTTGGTGAATGCATTCTCCAAGACACCACCTGCTTTCTCCACGAGGGTGCGTACACTGTTGCATTCGTTGGAAATAGAATAGCGTCCGGGATAGAAGACGGCTCCGCTGACTTCGACCATGTTCTTGTATCGGTCGATGATTTCCTTGACGTTAACGCTATCTCCATCTTGGACGACGAAGGATGCGAAGTCCCATTCTTCGACTGTGTGTACGGTCAGGCCTTCATTTGTTTTGCGTTCGACGCTGACAGTGCCTTTGTTGGCTTCGCTCTTGAATCCTCCTGAATAATCCAGCAGAGACTTCAGCGTTTCGCCTTCCTTCATCTCGTAGAACATTGGGCGTTTGATGGCGCCACTGATGTTGACGAGGGCGTCGTAGGCACCCACGATGATGGCGTCGTTGTCCTGAAGCATCACATTTCCAGTGAGTTTGCCGTTCAGGATGTAGTCGTAAACGTCAATCTTGGAGATGATTCTTCCGCCTCGACTCACTTTGATGTTTCTGAGTGTACCTATTTCGGTGACACCTCCAGCCAGATAGAGGGCGTTGAAGACTGTCGAGAATGCCGACAAAGTGTAGGTTCCGGGATTGATGACTTCGCCCAAAACGTTCACGATAACTGTGCGAGTCTGACCGACAGTGAGTTTGATGCTCGAGCCCTGATAGTGCTGCCCCATCTTGCTTCTCACTTTGGCTTGAGCCTGTTCGGCTGTCAATCCAGCTATTTCCATAGGCCCTATCTTCTCGATGATGATGGTTCCTTCGGGCGAGATGGAGTATTCGCGACTGCTTTGGGAAGTTCCATAGACATCAATCAACACTTTATCGCCTGGTCCGAGGACGTAGTTGGCTGGTGTTGCAATGTTCATGTTCGGCTCGAAAGTCAGTTTGTCTGACTTGAAGATGTCGTGACCGAAGATTTCTTTGGCGTTCGTCACGAGCCCTACAACTGCGAGGTCTTCGCTTCCTTCGCCTCCCACCTGAGTCTCGCCGTTAGCCTTGCGGATGCGGTCTCCTGAAGTTGTTTGGGGAGTGCTGGTTGTGGAAGTGGAGGTCGCGGACTTTGCCGCATCGAATTGTTCCTTGAGTCGGAGCAGCTGATCTCTTTTCACTCCCTTTCGTTGCAAGTCGATGAGGATGGCGGTTTGGCTTTTGCCAGCTTCGTGTTGCTCTTGGACGTACTCGATGATCTCGTCGTCAGTCATCTGTGCCGACACTTGGCCTACTGCGAAGAGGGCAAGCATCAGAGCAAATAAAATTCTTTTCATGTATTATTTTGGTTTTGTTATTATTCCAAGTCCTTGTTGATGCCGGTTGGGGCATAAGTTTTGCAAAGGTACGATTTTATTTTATTTATATAACGTGCGCGAGGGTTCTTTTATTGTGTTTGCTGCGTGGAAATGAAATTTTCTTCAATTATTTTGCATATTCCAAAATTCTTCGTACCTTTGCAGCCCATTAGATGGAAAGCATCACAACGGGGCTGACTGGATTTGACAGCAGGTCGAGGTGTTGTGTAAGCACGCAGAGAGTTGTTAGCCGCTCTCTTTAATCTCTGACTTTCAACAATTTAATTGGCGCAAACAACTACGCTCTCGCTGCCTAACCGAAGTACAGTAGGTCTGTGGCTTTATCTCGACACCAGGTGTTGAGACGAGACATCGCTCAAAAGCTGTTGTTCCGAAGCGTTTGATCAAGCGGTGCAGGAAAATCGGAAATAGTCTTCGGAGACGTTTCTATCCTTAGGCGAAACCTTTAGAAACTAAGGCGACGATTGGTGGTCCAGGTCTTGTCGTTGCACGAAAATGAAGGCTGGAATAAGCGTGTAGAAAGCACAGGACGTCCCTGTTTGGACGAGGGTTCAATCCCCTCCAGCTCCACTTCGTTCCGCCCTCGCGAGGATTTCACCCTCGTGAGGGTTGACTTTTGTCGAGCTAAAGCTTCTTGCGCTCTGCCCTTGGCAGATGCTCAGGCGGCAAAGCCGGACTTTCGTTTCACTCAAGCGGCTGGCCGGAGCAATCCCCTCCAGCTCCACTTCGTTTCGCCCTCGCGAGGAATAATACCTTGCGATGGATTTTTCATTTTGTCACAAAAAACGCCGATTTGCTGTCTTTTTGCTATTTCGGAATTGAACGTGAAGTGGCACATTCTAGAGAGAAAAACGCCAAAAATCCAGACTTGACTAAGGTGGTTTTCCAACATCACTAAGGTCGTTGGCAAACGTCACACTTGATGTTTTCAAACGACACTGCCCATGTTTGGGATTTTAACGTGTTATGACGGCCCTTAAAAAGGGCCAAAATGGGCACTTTTTCGTCCCCAAACGGTCGTTTTTCCTTGCCCTTTTGCTTTGGACGGAATGTACCTCTCACATACTCAGGCAGTTACGAAAATCAGCGACAATCCTGATGGTTCGACCCTGGGTACAGGTCGGGCATTTTCGTGCCATTCTCGGAGAGGTGTGAAAAATCAATATGTAAGCAAATGCGCTGTTTCTGTTTACAAAATGTCATTTCGCACTTCGGCTCTCTTTTCTTCCCAATTCTGTCGTTTAACTTCGCAATTAGTTTAATTTTCCTTCCGTATCTTTCCAAATCTGACAAAAAATGTTTATCTTTGCATCTGAATTCAATCGAAACCGCAATAGGAAGAGTTCATTCGGATGGAGAGTAATATCCTGCTGTTCTGCCTTTTCGCACTGGCAGTTACACTTGTCATATACGCCTTGCCAAAGAGGTTCAGACTATGGGGACTCCTTTTGGCAAACTGCACTTTCTATCTTATGTGCAGTTGGAAGATGTCCGTTGTTCTGTTGGCTGTCATTCTGCTGACGTACAAGGGCTCGCTTTGGATTGCTTCTTCGGAAGGCAAGCAAAGGAGACGAGCACTGGCTCTGACGATAGTCCCTTCGCTCTTGCTCCTGTTCCTGACCAAGTATATTGGCCTGATCGATGAGTTCGCTCGCTCACTTTTGAACATGATAGGCGTTGGAGAGGTCTCAAGTAATGGCATCAAAGCCGTGTCTATACTCGGACTCTCGTACTATGTCTTTAAGGCCACATCCTATGCCATCGATGTCTATCGCAGGAAATACGAGGCAGACTCCAACTTCGTGAATGTCTTTGTGTACATCTCTTTCTTCGCGCATATCCTGTGTGGTCCCATCTCCAGATATGATGTCTACATGGAGAACCTGCACGAAATCGGGTATCGCGAAACGTCGGCTGTGGCTGGAATCCGCAAAATCATTCTCGGCATCTTCATGAAAGCCGTCATTGCAGACAGGTTGTCCTTGTATGTGTCGAACATCTATGCGGACTACTCTTCTGCTCCCGGGCTCGCACTATGGATGGCAGCAATCTTCTATGCAATCCAGTTGTACTGCGACTTCGCAGGCTATTCTTATGTGGCAATAGGGTTTACCGATATGCTTGGACTGAGGTGCGAGGTCAACTTCAACAGACCTTATTATTCCAGGACCATTAAAGAGTTCTGGAGTAGGTGGCACATAACTTTGTCCGCATGGCTTCGAGACTATGTTTATATCTCGCTTGGAGGCAACAGATGCTCCAGGTTGCGCCACTTCATGAATGTGATGCTGACATTTCTCGTCAGTGGAATATGGCACGGAGCAGGCATGACATTCATCGTTTGGGGATTGTTGCACGGACTTTTTGTCTATTTGTCACCTAAAGCATTAAGCAAGAC
>Ga0310694_10003542_pt1 | contig 15308 bp, 13 predicted proteins | sample 174DNAGHGhighgp2_FD_203884 | JGI IMG/M metagenome (GOLD analysis project Ga0310694, IMG submission 203884) | Sheep rumen microbial communities from Palmerston North, Manawatu-Wanganui, New Zealand - 1742 DNA GHGhigh gp2 (v2) (version 2) | ecosystem: Host-associated > Mammals > Digestive system... | reverse complement strand
GCTTTCAGGAAAAGGAGGAAACAGAATGCCGCTGATCCCGATGGTAATTGAACAGACAAACAGGGGAGAACGCTCCTACGATATTTACTCCAGGCTGCTGAAGGACCGCATCGTCTTCCTGGGCGGGGAGATCAACGACGATACCGCCAACCTGGTGGTCGCACAAATGCTCTTCCTCGAAATGGAAGACCCGGACAGCGATATCAGCCTGTATATCAACAGCCCCGGCGGATCCGTGACGGCCGGCATGGCGATATACGACACGATGCGCTATATCAAACCCCAGGTGCGCACGGTGTGCGTCGGCATGGCCGCGAGCATGGGCGCCTTCCTGCTGATGGCCGGCGAAAAGGGCAAGCGCCTGGCGCTGCCCAACGCGGAAGTCATGATCCACCAGCCGCTGGGCGGGGCCGAGGGCCAGGCGACCGACGTGGCGATCCGCGCCGAATGGCTGATGAAGACAAAGAAAAAGATGACTGCGATGATGGCGGAAATGACCGGCCAGCCGCTGAAGAAGGTCCAGGCGGACGTGGAACGCGATTATTTCATGAGCGCCGAGGAAGCCCTGGAATACCATATCATCGACGAGATCTACCAACCGCGCGAAAAACAGGCAAAGTGAGGACCTGAAGATGGCAGGCAATAACGGTATCAACCGGCAGGGGCCGCGCTGCTCCTTCTGCGGAAAATCACAGAACATGGTGGAGCGGCTGGTGGCCGGCCCGAACGTCTATATCTGCAACGAGTGCATCAGCCTGTGCAACGACATCCTGAAGGATGAGGAATTCATGGACCCCGGCGCCGTCCAGAAGCAGGACATGAAGAAGCTGCCGCTGCCTTCCGAGATGAAGCAGATCCTGGATGAGTACGTGATCGGCCAGGAGCGCGCGAAGCGCGCCCTGAGCGTCGCCGTATACAACCATTACAAGCGGATCAACCGGAAACAGAAGAAGGAAGACGTCGAGCTGCAGAAGAGCAACATCCTCCTGCTCGGCCCGACTGGCAGCGGCAAGACTTACCTTGCCCAGACGCTGGCGCGGATCCTCGAGGTTCCTTTCGCGATTGCGGATGCAACCAGCGTCACGGAAGCCGGCTATGTCGGCGACGACGTCGAGACGATCCTGCTGCGGCTGATCCAGGCGGCGGACTGGGATATCGAGAAAGCCCAGCGCGGCATCATCTATATTGACGAAATCGACAAGATCGCCCGGAAGGGCGAGAATATGTCCATCACCCGCGACGTCAGCGGCGAGGGCGTGCAGCAGGCGCTGCTGAAAATCCTCGAGGGGACGGAAGCCGCCGTGCCGCCCCAGGGCGGGCGGAAGCATCCCCACCAGGAGATGATCCGTATCGATACGACGAACATCCTGTTCATCTGCGGCGGCGCGTTCGACGGCCTGGTGCCGATTATCGAAAACAGGATCGGCAAGAAGGTGCTCGGCTTCGGCGCGGAAGTCCAGAGCCAGCGCGATCCCGCCCGGACGGACGCCCTGAAGGACGTGCGCCCGGAGGACCTGACGAAATACGGCCTGATTCCGGAATTTGTCGGCCGCCTGCCCATCATCGTCACCCTGGAAGGACTGGACGAGGACGCGCTGGTCCGCATCCTGACGGAGCCGAAGAACGCCCTGTGCAAACAGTATGAGGCGCTGCTGGATATGGACGGCGTACGGCTTACCTTTGAAGAGGATGCCGTCCGGGAGATCGCGAAGCAGGCCATCACGCGCAAGTGCGGCGCCCGCGGGCTCCGCGCCATCATCGAGGATGCCATGCTCGATACGATGTTCGAACTCCCCGGCATGACGGATATCAACGAATGCGTGATTACGGCTGACGCGGTGAACGGCGGCAGGCCGAAACTGATTTCAGGCGTGCGCAGGCGGAGCGCAAAACGCGCGGACGGCGCACAGCGGGATGACGACGCCAAAGAAATAAGCTGAAAGAGGAAACAATGAGAAAACCGCAGACAGTTCATCTTCCTGTCCTGCCGCTGCGCGGGCTGATGATCTTTCCGAATATGGTGCTCCACTTTGACGTGGGCCGCCACAAATCCATTATGGCCCTGGAACAGGGCATGACAGACAAACAGAAGGTTTTCCTGGTCAGCCAGAAGGATGACAATACGGAAGACCCGGACTGGAAGGACCTGTGCAGGGTCGGCACGGTGGCTGAAATCCGCCAGGTCATGAACCTGCCCGGGGAGAATATCCGTGTGCTCGTGGAAGGCAAGGACAGGGGCGTGGTCGAAGAACCCCTCGGGGACGATCCGTGCCTGAGCGCGGTCATCCGTGTTTATGAGGACAGGACGCCCCGCTCCGCGGAGGCGAAAGCCCTCCTGCGCACCTGCCAGGACTTGTTTGCCGAGTTCGCCGGCACTTCCCAGCGTGTGAGCCAGGATACCGTGGATGCGATGCGCAATGTGGAAAAAGCCGGCGAAGCGGCGGACCTGCTGGCAGCGAACGTGCTGACAAAACAGGAAGACCGGCAGGAAATCCTCGACGAGCTGGATCCTGTCAAACGCCTGGAAAAAATGTGCGCCATCCTCATGCGGGAAACCGATATGGCGGATACGGAGAAGCAGATCCAGGCGCGTATCCGCAAGCAGGTGGACAAAAACCAGAAGGATTATTACCTCCGCGAACAGATCAAGGCCATCCAGAACGAACTGGGCGACCGGGACGATACCGAAGCCGGTGAGCTGCGGCAGCGGATGGAAGAAACCCCGCTGAACGAAGAGGCGCGGGCCAAATGCGAAAAGGAACTGGACCGGATGAGCCGCATGGCCCCCGGGTCGCCGGAAGCATCCGTCAGCCAGACCTATATCGAGTGGATCCTGGACCTGCCGTGGGGAAAGGAGACGGAAGACAACCTGGACCTGAACCGGGCGAGGGAAATCCTGAACCGCGACCATTACGGCATGGAAGAGGTTAAGGAACGGATTATCGAATACCTGGCCGTACTGCGGCTGAAGAAGGATATGAAGGGCCCGATCCTCTGCTTTGTCGGCCCTCCCGGCGTGGGCAAGACCAGCATCGTCAAGGCGATCGCGGAGGCGGTGGGCAGGAAGTTCGTCCAGATGAGCCTGGGCGGCGTCCGGGACGAAGCGGAGATCCGCGGCCACCGCAGGACGTATATCGGCTCCATCCCGGGGCGGATTATCTCCGGCATCAAGCAGGCCGGCACGGTCAACCCGGTCTTCCTCTTCGACGAAATCGACAAAATGAGCGGCGACTTCCGCGGGGATCCGGCGTCCGCCATGCTGGAAGTGCTGGACGCGGAGCAGAACAACGCTTTCCGGGACCATTACCTGGAGCTGCCCTTCGACCTGAGCAAGGTCATGTTCATCACTACGGCCAACAGCATGGAAACCATTCCGGCGCCGCTGCTGGACCGGATGGAGCTGATTGAGGTGCCCAGCTATACCGAAGAGGAAAAGCTGCAGATCCTCAAGCGCCACCTGATGCCCAAGCAGATCCGGGAACACGGCATGAAAGCGGATGCCCTGAAGCTGCGCGAGGACGCGATGAAAGCCATGATCGAGGGCTATACCCGCGAAGCCGGCGTGCGGACGCTGGAACGGACCGCTGCCGCCGTCTGCCGGAAAGCCGCGGTGATGATGCTCGACAGCGGCAAGCGCTCCATGACCGTGAACGTGAAGGTACTGCGGGAGCTGCTGGGTGCGCCGAGGTATATCCGGGAAGACCTGGAAAAGGAACCGCGCGTCGGCGTGGTGAACGGGCTCGCCTGGACGTCCGTGGGCGGCGAAATGCTCGAAGTGGAATGCATGCTGATGCCGGGCAAGGGAAGCCTGAAACTGACAGGCCAGCTGGGCGACGTCATGAAGGAATCCGCGGAGGCGGCCTTCAGCTGGGTGCGCGCCCACAGCGAACAGCTGAAGCTGGACAGGGATTTTTACCAGCAGCTGGATATCCATATCCATGTGCCGGAAGGCGCGGTGCCCAAGGACGGCCCCAGCGCGGGCGTCACCATGGCGACGGCGCTCGTCAGCGCCCTGACCGGCGTCCCCGTCCGCCAGAACGTGGCGATGACCGGGGAAATTACCCTGCGGGGCCGGGTGCTGCCGATCGGCGGGCTGAAGGAAAAAACGCTGGCGGCTTACCGCGCCGGGATCGATACCCTGATTATCCCCGCGGAAAACAGGAAGGACCTGGAGAAAATCCCGGCGTACGTGCTGGATAAATTCACGGTCGTTCCCGTGGAAACTGTCGAACAGGTGCTTGACACGGCACTCACGAAGGAATGAAGCCGGGGAGAACAGAATGGAAATCAGGTCTGCGGAATTTGTGACATCCATGGCGGAATACGGGAAGTTCCCGGGAAAAGGGCTTCCCCAGGTCGCTGTGGCCGGAAAAAGCAACGTCGGCAAGAGCACGCTGATTAACTGCCTTTGCAGGCGGAACAAGCTGGCCAGGACCAGCTCCACGCCCGGAAAGACAAGGCTGCTGAACGTCTTCCTGCTGAACGGGAAATACCACCTGGTGGATCTTCCGGGCTACGGCTTCGCAAAGGTGGACAAACAGGAAAAGCTGCGCTGGGGCAAAATGATGCAGGATTATTTTGCGCAGGCGGAAGAACTGAAGCATGTGCTGTGCCTGGTGGATATCCGCCATGAGCCGACGGAGGACGATATCATGATGAACCGTTTCCTCCGGGAATCAGCCATTCCGTTCTCGGTGATCGCCACCAAAGCGGATAAGATCAGCCGCGGCGCCAGGATGAAGTACCTTGCGCCGATCTGCCGGGCACTGAGCGTCCAGCCCTGGGAAATCCTTTGTTTCAGCGGGGAGGACGGCACGGGCCGGGACGAGCTGCTCAGGCTCCTGGAGCAGGTGCTGGAAGGGTGAAACAGAGAAAAACCGGTTTCGTACAGAATTCCATATATTTCCTATTGCATACCGGAATGGAAGAGTGTATAATCACGAGCCGTGGATCGGAGGAAAACAGACAGGGAGCTGTGCAGTGGGCCGAAAATCCAGAAAGTGGAGGCGGCGTACAGTACTTTTCCTGTCCGGATATATAATGTGGGGCCGATCCTGAAAAATAGCGCAAATACCACAGCCTGCGTGGGGAAATGTTCCTGCGGCGGGCAAAAACGGGGAGGAAACGGCATGAATCTGGTAAAGTGTCCCAGATGCGATCTCAATTATATCCGGGAAGATGAGAAATACTGCAAGGTGTGCCTGCGGGAGCTGAAGGGTGACAACAGCCAGGACGAAGTGGAACTGTGCAGCATCTGCAACGAAGAGCCGGCGCTGCCGGGGCGGGATGTCTGCCTGTTCTGCCTGAAGGAAATGAACAAGAGCAACAGTACGCCGGACGAGACAGTCGAATCCGAAACCGGCGAGAACGTGGATACCAGCAACATCGGCGATATGGACTCCGTGAGCGGCATGGATGAGATCATCCCCGAAGAGGATGAAAACATTCCGAGCCAGGAATACGGAGAAATTGAAGAGGAACTGAGTCTGGAGGACGTCCGGGAAGACGAGGAACGGGAAGAGGAAGAAGAGGAAGACGACGACGAGGGCGGGCATTAAGCACGCCGGCGGCCGGAAAGGATATTCAGAACATGCGCCTGTTTGCCATCGGGGACCTGCACATGCCGGGGGGAGACGATAAACCCATGGATGTGTTCGGCCCCCAGTGGGACAGGCATTTTTTGCGCATCAGCGAAGCGTGGCGGGCAACGGTCGGGGAGGAGGATACCGTCCTGGTTCCCGGGGATATCAGCTGGGCCATGCAGCTGGAAAACGCACTGCCGGACCTGAGGGAGATCGCGGCGCTGCCGGGAAGGAAGATCCTCTGCAAAGGAAACCACGAATACTGGTGGTCGTCCATCACCCGGGTGCGCGCGGCACTGCCGGAAGGAATGGCCGCGCTGCAGTTCGACGCGGTCGACGCCGGGCCCTGCGTGATTTGCGGAACCCGCGGCTGGACCTATCCGACGGAGAAAAACCCGCTTCCCCCGGAGGATATGAAGATTTTCCGCCGGGAAACGCAACGGCTGGAAATGGCGCTGGACCGCGCAGAAGCGATGGCCGGCGGGAAGCCGATCCTCGTGATGATCCATTTTCCCCCGCGGATGAACGACCAGCCGGACACGCCCTTCACCAGGATCCTGGAAGCGCACAGGCAGGTCAGGACGGTGGTCTACGGGCACCTGCACGGCGACGCTTTTGCCGGCGGCTTTTCCGGCGAAAGCAGGGGGATCCGGTATTATCCCGTATCCTGCGACGGGATCGGTTTCCGGCCGCGGGAAATCCCCTGGCCGGCCATGGATCCGACTGATTTCTAAACTTTTTGTAACAATTTAGCACACCAGGGAGACAGGCTGCCCCTTCCATGAGGGGGCAGCCTTTTTTTCTATACCACATATGGGAAACATATGGAAATCCACCCACAAGACGGGAATAAATATTACAATAATATTACAATAATATTAAAATTACGAAATAAAAACCGTTTAAAACGGCGAAAATTGACAAAATTCAGGCTTGCAAGGGGAACAAAACTATGCTAAATTGGTGGGGAAAAAGGGGAACGGATCCCAAAAATGAACACAAAAGTGGTAGAAAGGGGGAGCGGTGTCAATGGGTGACCGGACACTGCGGTTTATCGGCTCTTTCTCCCACAGCCTGGATACGAAGGGAAGGCTGGTGATCCCCCAGAACTTCCGCGAAAAGCTGGGCGAAACATTTTGTGTGGCCCCTTCCTACGACTTCAAGTCGATTGCCGTGTATCCCACGGAGATGTGGGAAAAGCGGAATGAAGCATATGAAAAGCTCGGGAAGCTGAATCCCGCGGTTAACCGGTACCTGGAGCAGTTCTACGCGCTGAGCTACGACGGGCAGTCATGCGACGGCCAGGGGCGCGTCCTCCTTCCGGTGAACATCCGCCAGAAGATCCTGGGCGACGAACGCGACGTCGAAATTACCGGCGCAAACGACCATATCCGCGTCGTGGCGGAAGCGGCCAGCAAGGAAAGCTGGGCCCAGTTCGGTTCCGAGCTGCCTGCGCTGCTTGAGATGATCGCGGGGCTTGAGAAGAAGAATGACGCTGATGCGTAAATAAAGCGGTACGCCGCGAAACCGGAGGAGAACAATGCTTGATATGCCGATCCGTGCCGGAAGGAAGCTCCAGGATGCAGCCCTGCTCCTGCGGGAAGGAATTGCCCGGCGCACAAATGAGCGACAGCAGGTGAACAACGTGCACCGCCAGCGCATGACCTGCTCCGGTTCACTGCACACTTTTTCGAACACCCAGGACTGGACAGGCAGCATGGGCATGAGCCCCAGCGGCCGATTCCAGGTTATCGAGGAGGCAAAGCCGAAGCAGAAAGCCTTCACGAGGGAAGGCATCCGCTGGGACGCCGCGTGGGCGCTCATCGCCGCGGCGGTGTTCCTGTGCGGCGCCGTCCTCCTTGCGGACCTTGCGGGCATGGGGATCGGCAGCCGGTCCATCAGCAGGCTGGAAAGCAAAATCGAGGATATGAACCGGCGGAACGACCTGCTGAAGCAGGAACTTGCGTACAGTGCCGGCGACGTCAATGTCTGCACAGAAGCTGTCAAGCTGAACCTGATTTCCGGTTACGGCGCCCAGACGGTGCACCTGACAGTGCCGACAGGTTCGGGAGCGGTTACGGCGGACGTCCGCGGAGCGGTGATGTCCGGATGGATGACCGGCAGCGCAGGAGACTGACCAAGTCAGTCTCCTTTCCGGCGTTTTTCCGGGGGAAAAACGCAGATTAACAGTACAGGAGATGCCTGAACGATGAAATTATGGGAAATGCTTTCAGAATTGCCGTATGTGGTATCCACGCGGGGCGATATGAACACGGAGATCGGCGAGATCACGTCTTCCAGCCACGACCGGACGGACAGGGGCCTGTTTTTCTGTATCGTCGGCGCGCGGTTTGACGCCCACGATTACGCGCCGGAAGCCGTGGAAAACGGCTGCGTGGCGCTGATCGTCGAGCGGTATGTGGACCTGGATGTGCCGCAGGTGCTGGTAAACAACGGCCGGGCGGCGATGGCGCGCATCGCCGACGCGTTCTACGGCCATCCCTCCCGGAAAATGCGCATGATCGGCATCACCGGCACCAAGGGAAAGACGACGACGACGTACCTGCTCAAAAGCATCTGCGAAAAAGCCGGGCTGAAGTGCGGCATTATCGGATCCACCGGCACCCTGGTGGAGGAGCAGCACCTGGACAGCAAGCTGACGACGCCGGATCCCATCGACCTGCAGCGGACGCTGCGGATGATGGCGGACGAAGGCGTGAAGGTATGCTGCATGGAAGTTTCGGCCCACGCGATCGATATGAACCGGCTGGACGGGATGAGCTTCGAAGTCGGCTGCTATACGAACCTGAGCCAGGACCACCTGGATTATTTCTATACCATGGATCGCTATTTCGAAACGAAAAAGCGGTTCTTCACCTCCGGCATGGCGAGGAACGCCGCCGTCAACGCGGACGACGAAACGGCCGGCAGGCTGAAGGAAGCGCTGACCCAGCCGTTTATTACCTACGGCATCTGCGTCGATGCGGACGTTTTCGCCCGGGATATCGAGATCACGGAGGAAGGCGTGCGCTTCACCGTCCGGATGAACGGCATGAGCGAGATCATGATCCACATGCATATGACCGGCATGTTCAACGTGTATAACGCCCTGGCCGCGGCAAGCTGCGCCCTGATCATGGGCATCGCCCCCGAAAAGATCAGGGAGGGCCTGGAAGCCGTGACGCGCGTGCCCGGCCGGATCGAAGTGCTGCAGACGGGAACGCCGTACAAGGTCATCCTGGACTACAGCCATTCCCCCGACGCGTTGGAAAACATCCTGAACACCGTGCGACAGTTTACCCGGAACCGCCTGATTGCGGTGTTCGGCTGCGGCGGCGACCGGGATAAGGGCAAACGGCCGATGATGGGTGAGATCGGCGGCAGGCTTGCGGACCACTGCATCCTGACCTCCGACAACCCGCGCACGGAGAACCCGACGGTGATCCTCGCGGCTATCGAGAAGGGAATCAAAACCACCGGGAAGAGCTACGAAGTGATTGAAAACCGCCGGGAGGCGATCAGTAAGGCCCTGCACATGGCCGGGGACGGCGACATCATCGTGCTGGCCGGCAAGGGGCACGAAACATACCAGGAGATCATGGGGGTCAAGCGGCCTTTTGACGAGAAGGTCATCGTCAGCGAACTGCTGAAGGAGATGCGGGAAGAAAAGGAAAACGGGCATCCGGCGGAGAAATAATATAGGATAGTTTCCCCGGAAAGGAAGTCGGATGGCTTGATGTACAGGATGATTGGAGCATTGCTGCTTTCGGCGGCAACTGCCCTGCTGACAGGTCCGAAACTGATTGCGTATTTAAAGAAGCTCCATTTCGGCCAGACAATTTATGAACTTGGCCCGGCACACCAGCAGAAACAGGGAACGCCCGTGATGGGCGGCCTGATGATGGCGGCCGGGATCCTTCTATCTTCCCTGGTTTTCCATCCGGCGAAATGGAGCGGCGGCTGGGATTTCATTTTTCCGCTGCTGGCGGTTTCCCTGCTGAGCATGGGAGTCGGTTTCGCGGACGATTATATCAAGGCGGTAAAGAAGCGGCACGACGGCCTCTCCCCGTGGCAGAAGATCGCAGGGCAGGTCGTGATTGCCGTCGCGTTCAGCTGCTACTGCTATTTCAGCCCGGCTGTCGGAAGCCGGATCCGGATCCCGTTCGCCGCGGCGGAATGGGACCTGGGAGTGTTCTATATCCCGATCATGGCGCTGCTGGTCATCTTCATCGTGAACAGCAGCAACCTGCAGGACGGGCTGGACGGATTGCTGGGCACCGTGACGGCTGTGGGCTCTTCAGCCTGGGCCGTGATCTGCCTGCTGATCATGCTGGTTCCGTCCCTGTCCTCCGTTGCGGACGCGGACGGGGCAGCCGTGGCGGGCACGTTCTCCCTCGCGGCGGCCGGCGCATGCGTCGGTTTCCTGCGCTACAACCGCTATCCGGCAAAGACGTTCATGGGCGATACGGGCAGCATGCTGCTCGGAGGGGGCGCCGTTGCGACGGCGATGCTGCTCCGGCTGCCGATCCTGCTGCTGTTCATTTTCTTCACCCCGATCATGAGCAGCGTAAGCGTGATTATGCAGCGCTACTACTTTAAGCTGACCCATGGAAAGAGGATCTTCCTGATGAGTCCCATCCACCATCATTTTGAAAAGAAAGGATACTCGGAAACGCAGATCGTCAGCATGTACGCGGGCGTGACCCTGGTGCTGAGCCTGATCGCAGTCCTGAGCATCCTGTAAAAGAGATAAAGAGGCGTCGGTATGGATTACGAAGGGAAAAAGGTTCTTGTGGTAGGCATGGCCCGCAGCGGGATCGCGGCGGCCCAGCTGCTGCGCGCCAGCGGCGCGGACGTAACGGTGAACGACAGCAAGCCCGAAGAGGAGCTCGGCCCGCAGCTGAGCCCCCTGGAAGGCCTCCAGCTGACACGGAAATTCGGCTGCGGCGCCATGGACCTGCTGGACGGCATGGACTGCCTGGTGATTTCCCCCGGGATTCCGGACACCGCCCCGTTCGTCGTCCGGGCAAAGGAAATGGGCATCTACGTGATCGGCGAGCTGGAGCTTGCGGCCCAGCTGTCCCGGGGCGTGCTGACGGCGGTCAGCGGAACGAACGGAAAGACGACGACTGTTTCCCTGCTGGGTGAGCTGTTCACCAACAGCGGGAAGGTTACGCATGTCGTCGGCAACATCGGGTATCCCTTCTCCCTGGCCGCGCTGGTGAGCCGGAAGGACGACGTCATCGTCTGCGAGGTTTCGTCGTTCCAGATGGAGACCGCCGATACGTTCCATCCCCACGTCGCCCTGCTGACGAACATCACGGAGGACCACCTGAACCGCCACGGCACGATGGAGGTCTATACCGCGCTGAAAATGCGCATGTTCAAAAACCAGACGGCGGACGACTACGCCGTGTTCAACGCGGACGATCCCGGCCTGAACGGCCTGTCAAAGCAGGTGAAGAGCCATGTGCTGAAGTTCAGCCGGAAAAAGGAAGTGCGCGAAGGCGCCTTCGTCCGGGACGGATATATCGTCCTGCGGATGGACGGAAGCGAACGGAGGATCTGCCGGACGGACGAAGTCTATATTCCCGGCCCCCACAACCTGGAGAACGCCCTCGGGGCGGTCTGCGTGGCGGGCGCCATGAAGGTGCCCGTGCCGGTGATCCGCCATACGCTCCGGACGTTCAAGGGCGTTGAGCACCGGATCGAGCGCGTCCGCGAGCTGGACGGCATTACCTACATCAACGACAGCAAGGGAACCAATGTCGATTCCACCATCAAGGCCGTGCAGACCATGACGGATCCGACGGTCATCATCCTCGGCGGATACGACAAGCATACCTCCTTTGATCCACTGGCAAAGGAAATCGTGAACAGCCCCTCCATCCGCCAGGCGGAACTGATCGGCGAAACCGCCCCCCTGATCCGGAACGCGCTGGAACGGGCCGGCTTCCGGAAATTTGAATTCGCCGACAGCCTCGGCCAGGCTGTGGAGCAGGCGAGGAACACGGCCGGCGAAGGCTGGAACGTGCTGCTGAGCCCGGCATGCGCCAGTTTTGATATGTTTAAGGACTATGAGGAACGCGGTCGGGTTTTCAAGGAGATCGTCAACGCGCTGGAATCCAAACAGTAAAACAGACCGAAGTCTGGAAAGGAGGCGGGCCAAATGCAGGGCCCCGGAAGCCAGATCCCGGGCAGGAGGGCAGGCGATCCGTCCGGTTCACCCGGCGGCGCGGACCGCGGCCTGAAGGACTGGCAGAAAAACACCTGGTTCGGGCCTGCCCCTTCCAACAGCAATCCCTTTGAGGAGCCGGAGGATTCCCCGGAGCTGCTGGAGGCGCGCAGCAGCAACGTATCGGATCGTTCAGGCGATTTCTGGGACGAACAGAAAACGGGATACCAGTACAGCACCGGCAAAAGCGGGCAGAAGCCTGCACGCAGCGCAGCGGCAAGCCGGGAGCACCGGGAACGCGTGGTATCGCTGCGGGCAGCGGCCATCGTGGTCCTGCTCCTCGTCACCGCCGCGGCGGTGCTTTATTTCGGCGTCTTCCGGATCCGGGAGATCCGGGTGACCGGCAACCGGGATATCTCCGCGGCGGACGTGATCCGCTTCAGCGGGATCCGCAGGGGGGACAGCATCCTCCGGCTGAGCGAGAAGGAGACGGAGCAGCGGATGCTTTCCTCCGCGATGTCCGCTGCCTCCTCCCAGGGCAATTATAATTATTACCGCCTGCAGTTCCGCTACCTCGAGAAGGAGATGCCCGGCACGGTCACGATCGCCGTCCGTGAACGGGAAGCCTGCTGCTGGCTGACATGGTGCGGCATCATGTACGTCATGGACAAAAACGGGATGGTGCTCTACGAGACGGAGGACGCCGGCATGCGGGACCGGGTCCGGCTGGTCGAGGTCAAAGGGCTGGATATCCGCTCCGGCGCCCAGGCCGGGCAGACAATGGTCCTCTCGTCCGCGTCCCAGGAGCTGCTTTTCAAGGACCTGTTCCTGGAGATGAAGGTGCTGGGATGCACGGAAAAGATCCGGGAAGCGGACCTGAGCAACCCGTCTTCCATCCTGCTGACGACGCGCGATCCCGCCTTTACGGTCGCCCTGGGCGACAGCACGTTCTTTCATGCGAAACTCAGGAGCATGCTGATGGTCATGGACAAGCTGGCCGAAATGGGAAAAACCAGCGGATCCATCAACGTTTCCAATCCGGAGAGCCCGTCCTATTCCCCGTCCTCCCCGCAATGACCGGAAAAATGTAACAAAAAAAGCAAAAAATTGTAATAACTTCCCTGCAAATACTTGCAAAACATAAGGAGTAAGGCTATAATACCTTGTTGTGTGCATTAATTTGTAGGGATTTTGCATGGGCATTCCCGGACATTCCTGAGCACAGGAGGTTGGAAAGGGTATGAAAACGACGGTTGCGGCCATTGACTTCGGCACAAGCAAGATTGTTACGCTTGTGGCTGAAAACAGCGGCAGCCAGCGCTGCGACATCGTGGCGGCAGGCGTCGCCAAATATGACGGATATCTCGAAGAGGGCTGGAACAATCCCGGCCAGCTGGACGAGGCGATCCGCCGTTCCATCAGCGACGCGGAAGAACAGGCCGGCACAAAGGTACGGGAGATCAACGTCGGTGTGCCCGGCGCCTTCACGCACGTCTACGCCACCAAGGTCACCGTGTCCCTGAAGGGGACGGATCCGCGCGTCACCTCGGCGGACGTGAAGACCGCCTTCAGCAAGGCCGCCGAAAACCTGGCGAACGTGCCCGGCGTGGTCGTTCATTCCAGCCCCGCATGGTTCATGGTGGACAGCGGGAAGAAAACCCTGGAGCCTGTCGGCATGAAGGGCCGGGAGATGACCGCGTTCATCAGCTTCGTGGTCGGGAACCGCTTCTTTGTGGACGATATCACCAACCGGATGGCGGACCTGGGGATCGTCGTTTCCGGCTTCTTCTCCACCTCGGCCGGCGAAGCCATGCTGTACCTGAACGAGCAGGAGCGGGACCGGACTTCCGTCCTGATCGACATGGGGTACCTGAATACCGAGATCATCGGCGTCGAGGGCGACGCCATCATCTACCACAAGGTGCTTGACCTGGGCGGCGGCGACATCGCCGTGGCGCTGGCCGAGGAGCTGGATATTTCCCTGGGCGCCGCCGAGGACATCAAGCGCAAGTTCGTCTACGGCATTGAGACCAGCGGCGAAACCTACGAGGTTCCGGGGGCGGACGGCCAGAAGGGCGTCACCTTCACCCGGGAGCAGGTCAAACCCATCATCGTCCGTACGCTGGATGAGATCTGCGACAAAATCAAGGAATGCATTGACGACGATTTCGGATCCCTCGGCAGCTGGAGCAGCGTGTTCCTGACCGGCGGCGGGCTGAGCTTCAACCGCGGCGGAAAAGAATACCTGGCCGGCAAGCTGGGCCGCCCCGTGCAGGAAACGCCGCGGCGCACCACAAAGCTGAACAGCCACAGCTTCTCCAGCGCGCTGGGGCTCATGGACCTGATTATCGATACAATCGAACAGCAGCACCAGCCGGCCGCCGGGGCAGGCGGAAAGATTAAAGACTTCTTCCGTAGTCTGTTGGGAGGTTAAGCATATGATCGAATTTCAGAACGAAGAACAGAACACTTTCGCTTCCATCAAGGTCGTCGGATGCGGCGGCGGCGGGAACAACGCGGTCAACCGGATGGTGGACGCGGGCCTTCGCGGCGTCGAGTTTATCTCCGTCAATACCGACCGGCAGGCACTGAGCCAGTCCAACGCGCAGGTCAAGATCCAGATCGGCGAGAAGCTGACCAAGGGCCTGGGCGCCGGCGCGATTCCCGAGGTGGGGCGCAGGGCTGCGGAAGAGAGCAGGGAAGAAATCGCCTCCGCGCTGAAGGGCGCGGACCTGGTGTTCATCACCGCCGGCATGGGCGGCGGCACCGGCACCGGCGCGGCGCCGATCGTCGCGGAAATCGCCCGGGACATGGGCACCCTGACCATCGCCGTCGTCACAAAGCCGTTCAACTTTGAAGGCAAGCAGCGGATGAAGAACGCGGAAGCCGGCATCGACGAGCTGAAGCAGCACGTCGATACCCTGGTCGTGATCCCGAATGACCGGCTGCTCCAGGTGGTCAACAAGGGTACGACGATGCTGGAAGCCTTCCGCATCGCCGATGACGTGCTCCGCCAGGGCATCCAGGGCATCAGCGACCTGATCGCCGTGCCTGCGATGATCAACCTGGACTTTGCGGACGTCAAGACCGTCATGGAATCCGGCGGCATGGCCCATATGGGCATCGGCATCGGCTCCGGTGAGAACCGCCTGGTCGAAGCGGCGAAGAACGCGATTGCGTCCCCGCTGCTTGAGACCAATATCGACGGTGCACGCGCCGTGCTGATCAACGTGACCGGCGGTCCGGACATCTCCATCGTGGATATCAACGAAGCGGCCAACCTCATCATGGAAGCGGCCGATCCGGACGCCAACATCATCTTCGGCGCGGGGATCGACGAGACCATGGGCGAGGATGTGCGCATCACCGTCATCGCCACAGGCTTCGAGAAGATGCCGTTCCCGTCCAAGGAGCCCGCGCGGAAGCCGCGTGAGATCGAGCATGAGCGCCTGTTCGGTTCCTTCGGGACCAATTTCGCCCGGACCGAAACGCCCGCCCGTGAAACCCAGGATGCGTTCGAAGCCAGCGCTTCCTCCTCCGTTTTCTCCTCC
>Ga0310694_10003541_pt1 | contig 15310 bp, 11 predicted proteins | sample 174DNAGHGhighgp2_FD_203884 | JGI IMG/M metagenome (GOLD analysis project Ga0310694, IMG submission 203884) | Sheep rumen microbial communities from Palmerston North, Manawatu-Wanganui, New Zealand - 1742 DNA GHGhigh gp2 (v2) (version 2) | ecosystem: Host-associated > Mammals > Digestive system... | reverse complement strand
AGCTTCGTTCCACACTACTTTAAGTGTATTATCAGATACATTTTTTAGAACGAAATTGAATTGCGAGCTGCCTGCAAAAATAAGAATGTCAATATAGTTATCCTCATAACTGTATTTCGTTATATCCTTTTCAGTTACATTAGTTGTTTTCCCATATCTTACAGCTGAATTGCTTGGCTTCTCAACTTTTGTAAGTGATGCAACGAACTTGCCAGAATCGTCATACTTGAACGCTTCTGTTTTTGCAAATGCGGCTTTCACTTCTTTTGTGGTGCCATCAATAGAGTTCTTGACAGTGTAGAACTTTTGAGGAACTTTACGATAGGAAGCATCATAATCCGTCTTTTTGAATACATTTACGACAGTGTACGAGCACTTGAACTTGGGATTTGTAAATACCTTTCCCAAATCATTAAGATCACCAATATTCGTGACATCATAGTTAATCGTTTTGCCGTCAGCTTGATCTTTTAATACAAAACAAGCCTTAGGGTATTTGTGATCACTATAAGAAGAATTTTCCTGAGGTTGCATGATAACATCAGTTACTTCTAATTTAGTTGGGCTATCGGGATTCTCAGGATATACTTTTCCTATATAGTTAGACTTATCCGAATTGAATTTCTCCGATAAAAACAGAGGAATAGAATAAGAGTCTGTTATACAATAGCAATATTTGCCAAAAGAATAGTCCTCATTCTGATTGTTCACAATCATTTTTACCTTATTCTTCGTGCCTTTTTCCACAAGAACCCATGTCATACGTCTGTCATTACCGCTAATCTTCGAAACAACATAGTCCGTATTAAACTTACCACCAACACCCTGAAAATGCTCGGTGTCCTTATAAGCACCACCAGGTTTCTCCGGAAGGTATTGAACTACTTGACCCACGTAAGTCCGTTGATACTCAGAAACAGTAGCAAAATGCTTGATGCCATAGATGCCAAAATTAGCTTCAGGATGATCTCCTGCATGCACACTTGTTGCAAATCCAGCGACGAATACTACAACAAGTAAAAAATGTTTAAGCTTAACCATACTATTAAATTATTATTAAAAAACATTACTTCAACTCTTATCACTCAGCACATGTGAATATAGTATTACATATCTTTACTTTGGGTATTACCACAAAAAGAAAACGTGGACAATTTACTTCGTCTACGTCCTCAAAGCGTCGCCAAACGCCAATCATCTTAAACGCGTAAATGCCCACGCCATTTGGCGTGAACTCCTACTTCTGTTCTTGATGATTCTATAATATTGGCGATATTTGAGAACAAGAATCTAAAAGTGGATATTCATCCTATATGTCCTTAGTTGTATATCTTTCTCAGCCCATAGGCATCGTGGTTTTAGGGTTCAACATTCCTTTTCTTTTATATACTGCTCTATCTGCTGCGAGAGCACAGGCAGGTCGTTGTTATAGGTGTCCCAAACATAGATGGCATCAGTAGTGATGTATCCATGAATAAGCAAGTTGCGCATGTCAACAATGACGCGCCAGGGCACCTCAGGATGCTCGCTGCGGAACTCCTTGGTCAACATATTGGCAGCCTCACCAATAATCATCAGATTATAGACCACAGCATGAAAGCACTTCTTGTCGGTCTTCATCTTCTCGTAAGTATAGCCCGATAAATACTCGTTGATATATGCTATACTCTCAGCAATATGACGCAAACGGTCAATGTCTCTAATCTGCTCTCTCATAGATCATTCTTTTATCTCTGTTAGCAGTAAGGGCTGCTGCAGGGCGCAGCATGCCGTCTTCCACCAAATCGACTTTCCGTCCCAACAGGTCTTCCATGTCAAGGTGCATCTGGGCATAACGGAAGAGACCGATGGGTTGAGACCGGTCAAACTCCACAAGTACGTCAACATCACTTTCTGGTGTCTCCTCACCACGGGCGAAAGACCCAAAAAGCCAAGCCTTCTTGACGGGCTGCGTCTTGAGGTATTCTGCAATCTGCTGTGTTATTGCCTGTGTACCCATAAGCATTTTCTTGAATATTCAGTTGCAAAGATAAGCCTTTTCCCTGATATAACAAAGAAAACGGCTAAAATTTTTCCTTTATCTCAATCTTCAGCCTACTGAGTTCTTGGGCCATAAGGTTCATCTGCCGACAAAAAAAGGAGCCTCCGTTTGTTGGGGGCTCCTTTATTATTGATAGTCTTTGATTACAAACACTTACAGCTTCACGCTCTTCTTTGCAGGCTTGCTCTCGTTCTGCAGGCGGTCGAGGGAGGTGACGACGTAGGTGTACTTCTGACTGCCGTCGGCATAGGGGAGCTTGAGGAAGGTCTGGGTGGTGATGGCCACAATCTTGGAGGGGTCGTTGGTGTTGACGCGCTCGCCGTTGGCAAAGCGATAGACAACGTACTTCACCACCTCATCGCCCCACTTCTTGGCCTTGGGTGCCGTCCAGAAGAGCACGTAGCCGTCGGACATCCAGATGGGCTTCAGTTTGCTGGGCTTCTTGGGGGCCTTGCCGTCGATGAAAGACATCTGGGGCTGCAGGGCAGGCAGGCGCCAGTAGTTCTGACGAAGCATGGTGGCATAGTTGCCGGTATTGTCAACAGCGGCTTTGGCATACCACAGCACGGTGCCCTTGATGCCTGGGAGCTGCTGACAGAGACGGTGCTTGGCGGCCTGCTGGTGCTGGTTGGGGTTCTGTGGGTCAGTATTCTTCACGGTGCGCTCTATGTCCTCGCCAATGAAAAGGGGACGACCCGAGGCATGCTGGTTCCACCACTTGACCAGCGTGGCGTAGTCGGCTGCCTTGTTGCCTATCTCCCAATAGACCTGGGGCACGCAGTAGTCGAGCCAGCCGTTGTTGATCCACAGCAGCACGTCGGCATAGAGGTCGTCGTAGTTCTGCAAACCATTGGTCTGACTGCCTATGGGCGCATTCTTGGCGTTGCGGTAGATGCCGAAGGGCGAGATGCCCACCTTGACCCAGGGTTTAGTCTGATGGACGGTCTCGTAGAACTGCTTGATGAAGAGGTTGACGTTGTAGCGGCGCCAGTCACCACGGTCGCGTATGCCGTTGTTGTAGGCGTTATACTGGGCATCGTCGGGGATGGTCTGACCGGCTGCGGGATAGGGATAGAAATAGTCGTCCATGTGGATGCCATCCACGTCGTAACGGCTGACGATGTCCTTGGCTACAGCACAGATATAGTCGCGGTTCTCGGCAATGCCCGGATTAAGGATGGTGAGCCCGTCGTAAGGAAAGCAACGCTCGGGATGCTGTACGGCGATGTGGTTGGTGGCCAGCGCCGTGGTGCCCTTGGTCTTGGCACGGTAGGGGTTGATCCAGGCGTGGAGCTCCATACCGCGGGCGTGACATTGCTCAATCATCCATTGCAGGGGGTCCCAATAGGGCTGGGGTGCCCTACCCTGCTGACCTGTCAGGAAACGGCTCCAGGGCTCGATGTTGCTCTGGTAGAGGGCGTCGCACTCGGGACGTACCTGGAAAATGATGGCATTGACACCGGTCTTCTGCAACTCGTTGAGCTGATAGATGAGCGTCTCCTGCATCTTCTGTGTTGACATGCCCTGGAACTGGCCGTTGACGCATTGTATCCAGGCTCCGCGGAACTCACGCTTGGGTTGTGCCACCATTTGTAGTGACAACAACAGGACGAATAGTAGTAATAACTTTTTCATATACGGTTTTATTTCAAATACTTGTAAATGTCTTCCGTCCAGTCGGCTCCATTCTCAGGACAGAAGGTGCGGATACCCATCTGACTGGCTGCTGCCACGTTGCGCGGACCGTCGTCGAGGAACAGACAGGTAGAAGGACTCACCTGCTCGGTCATCAACATCTTTGCGAAAATCTCGGACGAGGGTTTCATCAGCTTCATCTGATAGCTCAGGTAGAGGGCGTCGAAATAATAGTCAACAGCATGTCCGCGACCGTCAAACTGCGTTGAACCCACCCACTCCATCATGTAGGGATTGGTGTTGGAGAGCAGTATCAGCCGGTAACCCTCCTCGCGCAGACGGATGAGTGCATCGAGATTGCGCTGGGGCACGTCCTTGGCATAGCCCTGCCAGGCATAGGCACACTCTTGGGCCGTCACCTCGCGGCCAACCATCTCGCTCAGCTTGATGCGAAATTCCTCAGCCGAGATGAGACCGCCTTCCAGGTCACCAAAGATGCCGTGCTGTGTGTAGGAGTCCAGATGATGCTGGGCATCCTTCAGGCCCAATGCCTCGAAACGGCGTACTGCCTGCTGGGGGTCGAGGGTAATGACTACCCCGCCAAGGTCAAAGATGATGTTGTTGATCATATATTTTGAGAAGTTAATGAAGTTATAGAAGTTAATGAAGTTATAGAAGTTAACGAAGTTATAGAAGTTAATGAAGTTATAGAAGTTAACGAAGTTATAGAAGTTATAGAAGTTAACGAAGTTAATGAATTACTCTTGAAAGAATCGGGGTTTGCGCTGGCGTGCTTCTTCCAGAGAGACCAGCTGCTGTTGTTCATTATTATATTGTTCGCGCAGGTGCGCATATTCCTTATTTAACTCATCGGAGATGCCTTTGCGGTCAGCCATAAGGCGTTGGGCAGCGATGGGATTCTGGGAGGCATCCTTCATCCATACCACCGGTCCTCCATAGACGGGCGCAATCTTCAGGGCCACGTGCAACTGACTCGTCGTGGCACCACCAATGAGGATGGGGATGTCGAGGTTGGCCTTGCGCAGGGCCTGTGCCACATTGACCATCTCTTCGAGACTGGGGGTGATGAGTCCCGAGAGTCCAATCATATCTACCTTCTCCTCAATGGCTTTCTTCACAATCTCGTCGGCAGGCACCATCACGCCCAGGTCGATTACCTCATAGCCGTTGCAGGCCATTACGACACCCACAATGTTCTTGCCAATGTCGTGAACGTCGCCCTTGACGGTGGCAAGCAGGATCTTAGATTGAGCGGATTTACCGGATTCTCCGGATAATCCGGAATCTCCGGAATTTCCGGATATTCCGGACTCTATGTGGGGCTGCAATATCTCAACGGCCTGCTTCATGGTGCGGGCGGTCTTGACTACCTGTGGCAGAAACATCTTACCCTCGCCGAAACGGCGTCCCACCTCGTTCATACCTGCCATTAATGGTCCTTCGATAATATCAACAGCGCGCGGATACTTCGCAAGTGCCTCGTTAAGGTCAGCTTCAAGGGTGTCGGAGCGGCCCTTGATGAGTGCCTCCTGCAGACGGTCTTCAAGAGAACTTGCAGGCCCCATAGGTCCCATAGGACTTATAGGACCTATAGGGCTGGGATTAGTGGGATTTTGGGTCTCTGCTGCCAGCTGTATAAGGCGCTCGGAGGCGTCGGGGGTGCGGTTCAGCACCACATCCTCAATGGTTGTCAGCTGGTCGGCAGGGATATCGTCGTAGGTCACCTTCGTGGCAGGGTTGACGATACCGAAGTCCATACCCTCGTTGATGGCGTGGTATAAGAATACCGCATGCATGGCCTCACGAATATAGTTGTTGCCACGGAACGAGAATGAGAGGTTGCTGACGCCACCGCTGACATGTGCACCCTTCAGGTTCTGGCGTATCCATGCCGTAGCACGGATAAAGTCGAGGGCATAGCTATTATGTTCCTCGATGCCTGTGGCGATGGCAAGCACGTTGGGGTCGAAGATGATGTCCTGGGGCTGTATGCCCACCTGCTCGGTCAGCAGACGGTAGGCACGCTGGGCTATCTCTATACGCCGTTCGTAGGTGGTGGCCTGTCCCTGTTCGTCGAAGCACATAACGACGACAGCAGCTCCAAAGCGATGGATGTCGCGGGCATGCGAGAGGAATACCTCTTCGCCCTCTTTCAGCGATATGGAGTTGACGATGCTCTTGCCCTGCACACACTTCAAAGCTGCCGTAATCACCTCCCATTTGCTGGAGTCAATCATCACAGGCACCCGAGCGATGTCAGGTTCGGCGGCAATCAGGTTCAGGAACGTCACCATCTCCTGACGTGCATCCAGCAGACCATCGTCCATGTTGATGTCGATGACCAGAGCGCCATCTTCCACCTGCTGACGGGCAATCTGCAGGGCTTCCTCGTAGTTCTTTTCTTTGATGAGTCTCAGGAATTTGCGCGAGCCAGCCACATTACAGCGTTCGCCGATGTTGGTAAAGGGCCTACCCCCATCCCCTCCCAAAGGGGAGGGGTGACCATGCGGATGCATACCTGACGGTATCTCCAGTAGATCGAGGCCGCTCAGCCAGAGGCTGTCGGGCTTTGGGGCTGGCATATGGGGTGTTTTGCCTTTCACCAGCGGCACATATCGGGCTATGAAGTCGGGCGTGGTACCACAGCATCCACCCACGATGTTCACCAAGCCTTCGTCGATGAACTCCTGTATCTGCGGTGCCATTGTCTCGGGGGTCTCGTCATAGAGTCCCAGGGAGTTGGGCAGTCCGGCATTGGGATGGGCGCTGATATAATAGGGTGCGTGTTGTGCCAGTTCTTTCAGATAGGGTTTCATCTGACGGGCACCAAACGAGCAGTTCAGACCAATGGAGAAGATGGGATAGGCCGATACGGAGGCCAGGAACGCATCGAGGGTCTGTCCTGAGAGCGTACGCCCTGCAGCATCGCTGATGGTTACGCTGAGCATGATGGGCAGACCAGTACGCATGGCAGCATCGATGGCCACCTTCGCATTCAGCGAGTCGAAGATGGTCTCAATAAGGATCACGTCCACCCCGCCCTCTTTCAAGCCTTCCATCTGTTCTATGTAGGCCTCCAACAGTTGGTCGTAGGTCAAGGCACGGAAGGCTGGGTTCGACACGTCGGGCGACATGGAGCAAGTCTTGTTGGTGGGACCTACCGAGCCAGCCACGAAACGTGGTTTTTCTGGTGTGGAGAACGCATCGGCACATTGACGGGCCAGACGGGCACCTTCCACGTTCATCTGTCGGGCAAACGACTGTAGGTGGTAGTCGGCCTGGGAGATGCGCTGAGCATTGAAAGTATTGGTGGTGATGATATCGGCACCAGCCTCCAGATAGCGACGGTGAATATCGCTAATGACGTCGGGACGCGTCAGGTTGAGCACGTCATTGTTGCCCTTCATCTGGGTGTTGAACAGCGTTGAGACACCGTTGAGCAACGTACCACGAAAGTCTTTCTCCTCCAGTTGATATTCCTGAATGAGCGAACCCATGGCACCGTCGAGCACCAACACCCTCTCTTTGATACAATCCTGAATACTCATCTTACCTCTCTCTTCACTTTTCACTATTACCTTTTCCCTTTAATAGTGTTTCATCGCTCGGTCCATCTCGCGGCGGTCTTCCTTTTCCTTCAGCGTCTGACGCTTGTCGAAGGCTTTCTTACCCTTGCACAGGGCAATATCGACTTTGGCACGACCATGATCATCGATGAACACCAGCGTGGGAACAATAGTAAAGCCCGTCTGCTTAGTAGCACTCTCCAGACGGTTGATTTCACGACGTGTCAGCAGCAGCTTGCGGTCGCGCTTCTGTTCGTGGTTGTTGTAGGAACCGTAGAAATAGGGACTGATAGACATGCCCTTCACCCACATCTCGCCGTGAATGATGGTGCAGTAGGTATCGACCAGCGAAGCCTTACCCGCACGGATAGACTTGATCTCGGTACCTGTCAGCACAATGCCTGCCGTAAACTCTTCGATGAAGAAATACTCGAATGCGGCCTTGCGGTTCTTGATCTGTATAGGACTCTTCTTGCGAAGTTCCTGCTCTTGTTTGTTCATCTTATTCGATTACTGCAAAATTCTCCAGATGGTTGTCGATGTAGCGGGCCACCGACTCCATCAGCTCTTCTTCGTTCTCTACGAACCAGTCGTCGTAGTCGTCAAACTCAGGGTGCTGTTCGAAGAGCGCCATGAACTCGTCGTCTGTACAGTCACGTTCCAACGCTTCACGGTTCTTCAGCCACAGGGTGTGCACCTCGTAGAGTCGCTTGGACAATTCGCGCATACCCCACATCTTTCCTAACACCTTGGCAAAGGGATTCTTGAAGATGAATGGGCCATAGCCGTTGTGTATCAACTGCACGAAGCCACCGTCCATCACCTCCTCGTGGAGGGTATCCCAGCACAGCAGGGTCATCTGGTCGATGCTCAACTGTTGCATCGTCTCTACAGTAGGCTCGCCGCCAATGGCTTCGCGGATAGCATCGACGAACACCTTTACGAAGGCATCCATCCCTTCCATCGCAGCCTGACTGAGTTTGCTGTCTTGTATTTTTATGTCAATCATGGTTGCAAAGGTATAAATAAATTCTGATACTGCCAAATAAGTTGTCTCCAATTTGGAGACTTCAATAATTTTTTGTACTTTTGCAGGCAATATCAAACAACCTATCAAACAATAACGAAATGGAAAGAACATGGAGATGGTTTGGCAAGAAGGACAAGATTACGCTTGCCATGCTGAGACAAATTGGTGTTGAGGGCATCGTCACCGCTTTGCACGACGTGCCCCTGGGCGAAGTGTGGACTCGTGAAAAGATTCGCGACCTGCGTGAGTACATCGAGTCGTATGGTATGCGCTGGAGCGTGGTCGAAAGTCTGCCTGTGGTAGAGACCATCAAGTATGGCGGTCCTGACCGCGACCACCAGATAGAGGTTTATAAGGAGTCGTTGCGCAACCTCTCGGCAGAGGGTATCCATTGTATCTGCTACAACTTCATGCCTGTGCTCGACTGGGCACGTACCGACCTGTTCCACAATAATCCCAACGGTGCCACGAACCTCTACTTCAACTATGCCGAGTTTGCCTACTTCGACATCTATATCCTGAAGCGTGAAGGTGCCCGTGAGGAATGGGCCCAGTTCAAGTTCCCCGCAGGCGTTGGCGAAGGTCGCAACGTACTGGCTGAGTGTGACGAGCTGGCCAAGACGATGACACCCGAGAAGGACCACAAACTGGTGGAGAATATCGTCATCAAGACGCAGGGCTTCGTTAGCGGTAACTTCAGCGAGAACGACGAGGCTCCCATACAGAAGTTCCGTGAGTTCCTGGATTTGTATAAAGGAATTGATAAGAAGCAGTTACGCGAAAACATGAAATATTTCCTCGAAGCTATTATGCCCGTCTGTGAGGAATGCAACATGAACATGTGCGTACACCCCGACGATCCCCCCATCGAGATTCTCGGTCTGCCACGTATCGTGCGTACTGAGGAGGACATCCAGTGGTTCCTCGACGCTGTGCCCAACAAGCACAACGGTCTGACCTTCTGTGCTGGTTCACTGTCTGCTGGTGCCTACAACAACGTGGTGGAGTTGGCTAAGAAATTTGCTTCGCGCACCCACTTCGTTCACCTTCGTTCGTGTCACATCTTCCCCAACGGCGACTTCACAGAGGCCAGTCATCTGGGAGGACGTGCCGACCTCATCGAACTGGCACGTATCTTCGAGAAGGAGAATCCCAACCTGCCTATGCGTGTGGATCATGGTATGACCTTTACTGACGAGCCTGGTGGTATCCTTGACGAGTCGAGTCACGGTCATAATGCGGGTTACACACTTCTGGGCCGTATGTTTGCACTCGGTCAGGTTCAAGGTATCCTTGCCACCGTCGATCGCGAACTGGGCATCGACTATAAACAACCAGGATTCTTTGATTAAAAAAGCCTACCCCAACCCCTCCCAAAGGGGAGGGTCTTTATATAATCATTAAAAAGAATAAAAATGAAACTCAACGATATTTTCAGCGGCCAGTACAATGCCGCAGAATGGGAGCAGAAAGGCTATGAACTCCCAAAGTTTGACATCAAGGCCGTTCGCGAGAAGACTGCCAAGGAACCTACATGGGTACACTTTGGCGGTGGTAACATCTTCCGTGCCTTCCCTGCAGCTATCCTTAATGATGCGCTTAACACGGGTAAATATGACCGTGGCGTCATCGTGGCCGAGACCTTCGACTTCGAAGTCATCGACAAGGCCTATGCTCCCTATAACAACCTGTCGCTCTGTGTCAACCTCTGCTCCGATGGCTCTATCGAGAAGAAGGTCATCGCCAGCGTTACCGAGGCTCTCAAGGCCGACTATCAGTTTGCCGACTGGCAGCGTCTGGTTGATATCTTCCGCAATCCATCCCTTCAGATGATATCGTTCACCATCACCGAGAAAGGTTATGGCTACAACGAGGCTGACCTTGCCCGTGGTCTGAATCCTGTCTTTGCAATGGGAAAGGTGACGCGTCTGCTCCTTGAGCGTTTCCTGGCAGGAGAGTTGCCCCTCACCGTACAGTCGATGGACAACTGTTCGCACAATGGCGACAAGGTGAAGGCTGGTGTCTTTGCCTATGCTGAACGCTGGGTGCAGGAAGAACTGGTGCCTGCCGAGTTCCTCGACTATCTGAAGGACGAGACAAAGATTACCTTCCCCTGGTCGATGATTGACAAGATCACCCCACGTCCACACGTGAAAGTCAAGGAGTTGCTGGCTGCCGACGGCTTTGAGGATAACGACTATATCGAGACTGAGAAGCACACCTTTACGGCTCCCTTCGTGAATGCCGAGGAGGTACAGTATCTTGTCATCGAAGACCACTACACCAACGGTCGTCCCCCACTCGACCTCGGCGGTGCCCTCTACACAACCCGCGAGACGGTGGATAAGGTGGAGACCATGAAAGTGACAACGTGTCTGAACCCGCTGCATACGGCGATGTCCATCTATGGCTGCATGCTGGGCTATACGCTCATCTCTGCAGAGATGCAGGACGAGGACCTGCGTGCCTTCATCCAGAAGATTGGTTATATGGAGGCTATGCCCGTCGTAGTTGATCCAGGTGTACTGAATCCCTATGAGTTCATTGGTGCCGTTATCAACCGCCGTCTGCCCAATCCTTTCATGCCCGACGCTCCCCAGCGTATCGCGATGGATACCTCACAGAAGTTGCCTATCCGCTTTGGTGAGACACTGAAGAAGTATATTGCCCGCGGTCTTGACAAGTCGAACCTTGTGCTCATTCCCCTCACCCTCGCTGGCTATGCCCGCTACCTGAAAGGTATCAAGGACGATGGAACACCTTTCGACTGCTCACCCGACCCCATGTTGGAAGAGTTGCAGGCCATCGTTGCACCACTGGAGATTGGCAAACCCGAGCAGGACTGGAGCTGTCTGAAGAAGCTCTATTCACGTGCCGATGTCTTCGGTCTCGACCTCTACGAGGCAGGTCTTGGTCTTCAGATCGAGGGAATGGTCAAGGAGCTCTTCGCTGGTCCTGGCGCCGTCCGCAAGACGCTGCACAAATATGTAGCTCTTCGTTAAAGATTGACCTCATTGAATTGTACCTTAGACATTGTCGGAGCATATCTGACATTGTCTAAGGCACTTTCATTATAAAAAACTCAAAATTCTTTTGTTTTTTTGCTCGCTTATCGTACCTCTGACTGCTTCGAAGATACTCTCGCTCGACAAAAAAAAAATAAAAAATTGACATTTTTTTTTGTTTTGTGCTCGCTTATTCGTACCTTTGACTGCGTCGAAGATACTCTCGCTCGACAAAAAAAACAAAAAATTGACATTTTATTTTGTTTTGTGCTCGCTTATTCGTACCTTTGCACCCGATAAACCAATAAACAACAAAAAATTATGGACGATTACCCGGCGGATAGTAACAAACGTTAGGCCAGGGGATAGCGAGCAAGGCTGCTAATCCTCTTGCCGCCAATTATCAATTGTCAATTATCAATTGTCAATTTAAAACGGATTAGCACAATGAAGAACTATTGGAACACTACCAATGGACTCACTCAAATCAAGGAGTGGGAGCCCAACTGCTGGATACAGTTGACGTGTCCAACAGAAGAAGACAGCCGTGAACTTGAAGAGAAGTTCGGCATACCCGACTATTTCATCTCCGATATTAGCGATACCGATGAGCGTGCCCGTTATGAGTATGATGATGGTTGGATGCTCATCATCTTGCGTATACCTTATGTAAAAGAGGTACGCTCGCGCACGCCATATACTACGGTGCCTCTGGGTATCATACACAAGCGCGATGTGACCATCACTGTATGCTACTACGAAACGAACATGATGATCGACTTCGTCTCCTATCAGCAAAAACGCGGTGTAGGCTTCACGGACTATGTAGATATGATCTTCCGTCTGTTTTACTCTTCGGCAGTATGGTATCTGAAACGCCTGAAACAAATCAACTCGCTCATAGACAAGGCTAAGCGCAACCTCGACCAGAACGTAAACAACGAGAGTCTGATAGGTCTGAGTCGTCTGCAAGACTCGCTCACCTACTTCCAGACCTCCATCCGTGGTAACGAGACGCTGTTGGCCAAGCTGAAGTTCAAGCTACAGATTGACGAACTTGACGCCGACCTCATAGAGGACGTGAGTATCGAGATGACGCAGGCCCGAGAGACGACGAACATCTACTCGGACATCCTTGAATCGACGATGGACACCTATCAGAGTATTATCAACAACAACATGAACACAGTGATACGTACGCTGACATCGGTGACTATTATCATGATGTTCCCAACGCTCATAGCATCACTCTTCGGAATGAACCTTATCAACGGCATGGAGACAAAAAGCTATGGCTTCGCGTTGGCACTTATCATCTCGTTCTTCGTGTCGGCTGCCGCATGGTGGTTCTTCCGTCACAAACGACTAATTTAATATTCAAAAAACAAATGATAAAAGGGTAAAAGACACCGCAAATAGTTAAATAATGTAAACGCGAAGTCTTTTACCTTTTTACTTTTATATCTTTTTCACTTTTTTTCGTACCTTTGAGGCCTAAATGTGAATGAACTAACGTATCAGTAACTAAAGAAGTTAAATGATGGACTCTCAAGAAATCATCCTCGAAGAAATGGGGAACCAAGAAGAAGTGAAGGTAGAACAGACTACACAGGAAGCAACTGTAGCTGAAGAGGCTGTACAGGAAGCACCTGTAGTTGAAGCCGCTGCCGAAACCGTAGTAGACAATCTGGAAGACAACCGCAAGGTGTACACCACCAAGAAAGAGGTGCTTGACCGTATCAAGGAGATAGCACACAGCGAGGAGCCTCCCCAGAGAGACGAGGTTGAATACCTGAAGACATCGTTCTATAAACTCCATATTGCCGAGCGCGAGGCACAACTGAAGGAATACCTTGACGCTGGTGGCAATCCCGAGACCTATCAGGTGGCTCCTGATGCTGACGAGGAATCGTTCAAGGCCGAGATGGTAATCATCAAGGAACGTCGTCAGCAGCAGTTCCAGGAACAGGAAGCTGAGAAGCAGAAGAACCTGAAGAAGAAACTCGACATCATTGAGAAAATCAAGACACTGGTTACCTCACCAGAGGAAGCCAACAAGTCGTATCAGGAGTTCAAGGCTTTGCAGAACGAATGGAAGGAGATCAAGGCTGTTCCTGCTGAGAAAGCCAACGAACTGTGGCGCAACTACCAGCTCTACGTTGAGCAGTTCTATGACCTGCTAAAGCTGAATAGTGAGGCACGCGAATACGACTTCAAGAAGAACCTTGAGGCCAAGACACGTCTTTGTGAGGCTGCAGAGAAACTGGCCGACGAGGAAGATGTTATCAGTGCCTTCCATCAGTTGCAGAAGCTGCATCAGGAGTACCGCGAGACAGGTCCTGTGAGCAAAGAGCTGCGCGAGGAGATATGGCAGCGCTTCAAGGCTGCTTCTACCGTTGTCAACAAACGTCATCAGCAGCACTTTGAGACTTTGCGTGCACGCGAGGAAGAGAACCTGGCTAAGAAGACTGCCCTCTGCGAGAAGGTGGAAGCCATCATTGCCGAAGAGAACAAGAACAGCGCCGACTGGGAGCGTCGCACGCAGGAGATCATCGCCCTGCAGCAGGAATGGAAGACTATCGGTTTCGCACCACAGAAGATGAACGTCAAGATCTTTGAGCGCTTCCGTGCTGCCTGTGACGATTTCTTTGTGCGCAAGGCCGAATACTTCAAGACCATGAAGGATGCCTTCAAAGAGAATGCCGACAAGAAACGTGCACTCATCGAGAAGGCAAAGGCCCTGCAGGACAGCACCGAATGGCGTTCTACCAGCGACAAACTTATTGCCCTGCAGAAAGAATGGAAGACCATCGGCATGGTACCCAAGAAGTTAGGCGACCAGCTGTGGGAAGAGTTCCTTGCAGCCTGCAACAAATTCTTCGAGGCCCGCAATGCAGCAGGAGCCGGTCAACGTGGTGAGGAGCGTCAGAACCTTGAGAAGAAACGCGATGTCATTGCACGTCTTACGGCTGTGGCAGAAGCAGGCGAGCAGGAAGATTTGCAAGACAAGGTACAGGCTCTTGTAGAGGAGTACAACAGCATCGGTCACGTTCCCTTCAAGGAGAAAGACAAGCTGTATGCCGACTATCATGCCGTTCTTGATAAACTCCACAAGGAAATGAACGTTGGTGTGGCCAAGCGTCGCCTGAACAAGTTCAAGGACAACCTCAAACAAGTGGCAGAACGCGGTGAGGGTGCACTCGACAACGAACGTACTCGCCTGATGCGTCAGTATGAGAACTTGAAGCAAGAAGTGCAGACCTATGAGAATAACCTCGGGTTCTTGAGCGTTTCGTCAAAGAAAGGCAACTCGCTTATCGATGAGATGAACCGTAAGGTGGAGAAACTCAAGGCCGACCTGCAACTTGTCAAAGACAAGATCAAGGCCATCGACTCCGAAAACGTTTCGCAAGAACAGGAATAAGACTCACACTCCCCTATCCTAACGACAGGATTAGGGGAGCAAGAGAGGCCAAAGGAGTTTCACAGACTCCCTTGGCCCCTTTTTTTCTTAAAACCACCACTATGAGTAACTAAAAGACTAAAATATGAAAAAGACTGTTTTGATTATGCTCACGTTGCTTTGTTCAATGTTACAGGCAAGCAGAGCGGCCAACGGTTTGTTTGACACTCCTAAGCAGGCTTTCACCTACGAAGCGAAGACACCTGGACTCATTCATTTAAAGATCCTGATGTCGCATGCCAGCGCAAGCTGCTATTTGAAGGAATCCTACTTCTACGTAAAAGACAAGGACGGCAACAAGACCAATTTCTTTTATGCTACCGAGACCAACTCGAATACCTCGGGAAAGGTTATAGGAACCTATAGGAATGAATATTCTGACAACTCAACCATGTTTATGACCAACGGTACCGATGGTGAACCAAAGTGGCTCATCAAGAGTACCAATACACAGCATGAGTCACTTCGAGATGGTACCAATCCTGGCTATATGGAGATTGACTGGTTTTGGCCTGCAGAGTTTGCCGGTAAGAAATACACATGGGGCGT